>OLNX01001918.1_pt1 | contig 16569 bp, 15 predicted proteins | sample 1672611 | NCBI WGS metagenome assembly OLNX01 (sample SAMEA3136705, study PRJEB25190) | human gut metagenome | reverse complement strand
AGGCGTAGGTTCATAGACGCAAAGCATGAGCGTTCGGGCGAGGTCGTTGCAGCCTGCAAGAAGCGGCACAACGTCTACATTTGCGCCAAGGTCGGAAGCGGCAAGACTACGCTGGCATGCGCTGCGGCTATCGAAATGATAGACAGCGGACACTTCAAGAGCGTGTGCATAGCCACGACGACAGAGGTTCTGAACGCAATCAAGGCGACGTTCGGCAAGTACAACACCGACGACCCGTTGTGCAAGTACAAGCGCGCCAGCGTCCTAATCCTCGACGACATGGGCAAGGAATCGCCTAGCGACTGGGTTGTTGAACAGCTCTTTGACCTAATCAATGAACGTTACGAAGACCTGCTGCCAACTGTCGTGACAACGCAGTTCGAACCTGAAGAGCTTGTGAAGAGACTGGGTAAGAGCGGAAGCGAAGAAAACGCAGTGGCTATCGTATCGCGTCTGCGGTCGAAGAGGGACGACGCTTTGATTGTCAGGCTCGACAACAAAGACAGGCGCATGCATGTTGAAGAATCGTGGCAGCGATGAAGAACAGAGACAAGTTCAAGCAGCTGCTGGTCTACTTCGTCTGCTTTCTGCTCACACTTGCAACGTGTGAAGCGATGCTAGTTGCGTCGCTTCTAGCCGCAAAGCTTATATCACGCAGCCTTCTGGCTGTTTTCTAGCGGGGTAGGGGGTGAAAATCACGCCGAAACTCGCTCCATACCCAACGCGCCCCACCCTTCTGTGCCTGTCTACGAAATTGGAAAAAAATGAAACGCTAAGAAATCGGAAGTGAAACGCTAACTGTAACAGCGCGCTTATCGTTGTCGCCTACATGGAATAAAGGCAATGAAAGCGCAGGTACGCATGCTCAAGAAGTGCATATTTTGCGGACAGACGTTTCACGCGAAGCGAAACAGCGCCAAATACTGCTCTTCGAGCTGTAGGGTGCGCGCATATCGTTCTGGCGTTCCAATACCGCCAGACAGTCCGCCCATAATCCCGCAACAGACAGAGAACGAAATAGAAGACACGGCAGCGCTGATAAGCGAAGCGCGGCAGATAGCAGGCGCTTTCATTCAGCAGGCTAACGCCGTGCCTACGCCTATTCGCGCCAAATGCACACGCGTTGGTCAAGGGATCATAAGCAGTTTGGAGCGTGAGGGGTGGTGAAAGGACGCAAGCCAAAAGAGAACGCCGTTCGCCGCAAGAACAACCAGCCTGCGAAGAAGAAGGTTCAGGCAGAAGAGCTTGTGGCAACAGCAGTGCCTATAGAGCCGACGCTGGCGAAGCCAAAATCAGTGACCGATAACCCGACTATGGAGAAGTGCTGGAACCTGATTGTTGGCGACGGCGCGCAATATACAGAAGCCGACGTGCCTGGTCTCGAGCAAATGTGCTACTGGTACGCGGTCTATCAGCAATGCATGCAGAACACCTTGCTACCAGACGGAAGGATCATAACGAAGGTCGCGCGCGTGGTAGACGGCAAGGAAGACACCAGCACGACCAAGCAGCACCCTGACATTAAGACAGCGCAGCAGGCGGCAAACATGTTTCGCCAGCTTGCGAGCGAATACGGGGTTTCGCCGCTTGCACGGCAGCGTCTTGGTCTCATGGACGCAATGACGCGCTCGACGCAAGCAGACCTGGTGAAGAAAACAGAAGAGCTTTTCGCTAGATTCGAGGGTCGGCTAGATGCGGCGAAGTAGGAAAAGACGACTGACAAAGGCAGGCATTCGCCAAGCTGACCTGTATGAGTTCTTCTGTGCGCAGCACCTGCACCATGCAGGCAATGATTCGTACTACGCAAAGCCGTTCATGCTCGAAGGCTGGCAGCGCGACAACATCTGGCGACCGATTCTAGGAACAGGAACGCTAACGCCTGACGGCGTTTTCAAGCGCGCGTACAGACGCGCCGTTATATGCGTGCCTAGAGACTACGGCAAGTCAGAGATTGCCTGCGCAATGCTTATGACCGTTGCGAACATGGAAGTCGTGTACAACGGTCAGTACGGTCTTATAGCTTCAAGCGAGCCGCAGGCTGAAAAGCTGCTGAAGAAGCTAAAGACTATGGTTGCGCTCGACCCTGAACTGAAGGGGCTGTGGGAGCCGCTGAAGCATAGCCTTGTAAACAGAGAGACTGGCGCTGAAATCATAGTGCTTCCCTATTCCGAAGCAGCTGCGCAAAGCTGGCACTTCAACTTCATAATCTGTGACGAGCTGCACGTTTGGCGCGATTCCGAGGTCTGGGACGCGATTATTTCAGGCATGCGCGACATACCGAACAGCCTTTGCCTTGCAATCACCACGGCAGGTTCAAAGGCTTCTGGCTTCCTGTATGACCTGCTTACGGAGATAGCGCCAAATGACGACGAATGCTATTACTGGTGGCTTGGCGCAAACGACAAGGACAAGGCTGACGACCCGAAGGTTTGGCGCAAGCTCGCTCTTCCCTCATGGATCACTGTTGACGGCATACGCGGTTCTTTCAAGTCACTGAAGCGTCATTCGTTCGAGCGCTATATCCTCAACAGATTCCCTTGCAAGGCGAGCTAGAAGCACGAAATCAAGCAGACGCGCATAAACGCATGCAAGGGGCAATCGGCAAAGTTTGACTTCAGCAAGTTCTTCGCGGTCGCAATCGACGGAGCGACTTCTGGCGACACGTTGGCAATATGCTGCTTCCAAGAGCAGGAAGGCAAAGACGTGTTCTTCGAGTTCGCTTGGGAAGAGCCGGACGAAACAGGCTACTACGACTTCATGGAAGTTGCGGACGTTATAGAGGTGCTGGGCAAGAAGAAGGGCAAGCCAGAGATAGGGCTAGACCCTGCGCGAATGATTCTTCTTATGAAGTACCTAGAGCGAGAGAAGGGCATTGAGACATTCACGCTCAAGCAACAGCCTTCAATCATGTGCCCTGCATGCGAGATGCTAAGGCATTCGATTGAAAGCAAAGCTGCATGCCTTGCGGACACGCCAATACTCGCTGACCATGCTGGCAACTGCATTGAGGAAGTGAACAAGGCTTACGGCATGCGCTTCACGTCAAGCGGTAGCGGCAAGACAAAGAAGCACATAGACATGGCAATAGCGGCTGCTATGGCAATGTACATCTACAAGAACGTGCCAGAGAAGCCAGACTACGAGACGGCGCAGTTCGTGTTCAGCTTGTAACGCATGGCAGATTATTCCGTCCTGACGAAAGAAAGGACGGCGCATGAAGCTATTTGACAAGATTGCCAACGCGGCTGTGAAGCGCGTGTTTGGCAATTCGTTCATGTACATGCCTTATCTGTCAAGGCGTGACAGGAAGATCATAAGCGACACAGCCGCGTACCTTTCCGTTGACTTCATGTCGTGCTGCCTTGCGAAGAGCCAAGCGCTTGCCGCGCTGCCAGTGCATGTGTTCCAGACGAACAAGGAAGACTACGGCGAGAGGGTCAAGCACCCGCTTACCAAGATTCTTTCGCAGCGCTGGAACCCTTTTCTGACGGCGTTCGAAGGTTGGAACTGGCTCATACAGGAGCGCTCTATATGGGGCACCGCCTTCGTTCGCGTCGAATGGAACGGAAGGGGCGAGCCGTCGGCGCTCTACCCGCTGTCACGAAAATGCGGCGTTATTCCGCTATTCAACACAGAGACAGGTCAAGCGTACTGGCAAGTTCAATTCAGCGACGACTTCACCGAAGCGGGAACGTATGCGACCTATGAAGTGATCGCGTTCAAAACGCCTGTTTCAAGAACGGGCGGCGTTACGGGCGAGAGCCTTGCGAAGATTGCCTGCGAAGAGGTAGGGCTATCGGTAGACCTAGAGCAGTTCTATTCGCGCCTGCTCGACAACGGCAATCACTTCCCTGGCTATCTCGAGACAGAAGAAGACCTGACGAGCCCTGAAAAGCTGTCGGTAATCGAATCGCTTAAGGAGCAGAGCGGCGTTCAGGCAGCTGGCTCCATTCGCATTTTCGACAAGGGGCTTAAGTACAAACAAAACCCGCTGACCATAGCCGACATGTCAATGATAGACATGCAGACCTGGGTTCTTCAGCAGTGCTGCCGCATTCTTGGCGTGCCGCCTGCAATGGTGTTCGAGAACAGCCGTTCCACGTACAGCAACATCGAATCAATGCAGCTTCAGTTCGCGCAGACGACGCTTACGAACGAAGCGCGCAGCATTGAGCAAGCGCTGCAACCAGTGCTTGACATTATGTCTCAAAGATTCCCTGACTGCTATGTGCGATTCGACCTGAACGGCTACATGCGCGGTGCGTACAAAGACCGAATGGAAGGCTACCGAATCGGCATATATGCAGGCTTCTACACGCGCGCGGAAGTGCGCAAGTGGGAAGAGCTGCCGCCTATAGACGGGCTGGACGAACCCTTGCAGCCGACTGCCTACTACTCGATTCAAGACGGGACACCCATAGAGCCTAGAAAGAATGAAAGCAACCAGAAAGGATCAAGAGAATGAGCGACATATACCTTTACGGGACAATCGGTGACGACTTCTGGGACGACAACTCAATATCTGCCGCGCAGTTCGTCCAGATGCTCAACGACTGCAACGGCGACGACGTAGACATATACGTGAACAGCTGCGGCGGGAATGTATTCGATGGCTGCGCTATCTACACGGCAATTGAGCGCTACGAAGGAAGGGTGCGCGCACACATTGACGGGCTTGCGGCTTCCGCTGCTTCCTACTGCATTCTTTCTGCTGACGAAGTGCTTGTGAGCGACAGCGCAACGATGATGATTCACGACCCGTTCATGCTCACTTGCGGCAACGCGGCAGAGCTGCGTTCAGCCGCAGAAGAGCTTGAGAAGCTCGCAACCACAATCAAGGGCATTTACGCCAAAGAAACCGACATGGACGAAGCAGAGATTGCAGCGCTCATGGAAGCGGAAACGTGGTTCACGGCTGAAGAAGCAATCGCCTGCGGACTTGCAGACGGAAGCTGCGAGGGCAAGAAGGTGTCTAACGCATACAACGAGAAGATGCTTGCAACCTTCAAGCACGTTCCAGCTTCGCTTCTCGAGACCTCGAAGCAGCCGCCTGCGCCAGCTGAACAGCCTGCTGCGCAAGGCGATAACGCGCAGCTCACGCCTGCGCCAGCTGAACCGCCTGCGCCAGCCTGTAACACCGAAAAGACAATTGCAAACAACGATGGGAAACCTGCAACCGCAGGAAAACAGAAAGTCGCTGTATTCGACGGCAAAATCTACGAGATAGGAGAACAGCAATGCTAAGTGCAGTCGAAATCCTGAACCGAAAGACGATGCTGAAGGACAGCATTGACCTAGCGGTTGCAGAAGATCGCCTTGACGACGCAAGGCGCATGGAAGGTCGAATCGCCGAGCTTGACGACATGCTTGCCGATGCCGTGAAGGCAGAGGACGAAGCGAAGCAGCAGGCGCTCGCGAAGGGCGCAGTTGTGCAGACCTTCAAGCCAAAGAACATGACTGAACGCTTCCTTGGCGCGCGCAGCGAGTTCAAAGGTCTTGCCGAGGGTCAGGTTCTTAACGTCGTCGCAATCGACGACCCGACAATCGAGGACACCAGCATTCCTGGCTGGGGCGAATCGCCCTATTACACCTTCGCCGATTCCTTGGCAAAGGGAACGACCGAGGGCGACATTAAGTACATGCGCCGCAAGACGCGTGGAACCAATGTCGCTGCGTGGAAGTCTGGTCAGACTGGAACCAAAGCCGCTTCGAACTACGAGTGGGAGAAGAAGACCGCGCCGCTCGAGGTTCTGGCTACAAGCGTTCCTGTCGAAGAGCCGACGCTTAAGCGCTACGGCGAGCTTCAGAACCTGCTCGAGAACGAGCTTTCAATCGGTCTGCGCGAGGAGAAGGACGCTCACGTGTTCGCTGGCAGCGATTCCGAGGGGATCACTGGCATTATCAACACGACTGGCATTCAGACCTACACCGCGAAGACTGGCGACCATGTTGTAGATTCCATTCGTCGCATGGTCACGCTTGCGATTATGAACAGCCGCCTGTACCCGACGTGCGTTTGCGTCGCGCCGCAGGTCAAAGAGACAATCGACTTGTTGAAGGACGATAACGGCGCTTACCTGACGCTCATGGCGAATGGTCGCGTCTGGAACCTTCCTGTAATCGAAGACGTGAACCTTGTCACCACGTCCACCACTGGCAGCGGCGAGACTGCGAAGACCTACCTGCACTTCGGTGCGATGGTCTACTACGCGAACGCCGCAACCGTGTTCACCGACGGCGCACAGTCGCTCGACGTTGACCGCGTAAACGACCAGTTCCTGCGCAATCAGTTGACCATTCGCCTTGAGGAAGCAAACGCGCTCAAGGTCGTCTACCCCGATGCGTTTGTCTGGTGCGCGGACGCTATCACGAAGCAGGAGGTAGCCTAAATGTTTACCGCAAAAGAACGCGTGGAGCGTAACGGCTTCCTGATTGCCTACGCAGGCGAAACGATGACTGACAGCGAAGCAGCAAGGCGCGGTCTGATTGACGGCTGCGCCGCAGACGATGCCGACGTTATGCGCGTCGGCACGCCTGCCGCCGAAGAGCCGACAGCAATTGTCGAGCCGCCCATTGACGAAGTTTGGGCTGACGCAGCTGGCATGAGTGTCGAGGATTGCATTGAGCTTTGGAACGAAGACCCGAATGCGGGACTCGAAGCTATCAAGGCGAATCTTGCCGCAGAAGCCGTGGATAACGACGGCGACGGCGAAAACATGCCAACTGCCGACGATGCCGCAGCAAAAGCAGGCGACAACGCCGACGACGATGCCGCAGCAAAGCCTTCCAAGGCAGAGTTTCGCGCAGAATGCGAGAAGCGCGGTATCAAGGCGCCGAAGAACGCAACTGTCGCACAGCTTGAAGCGTTGCTAGGTGACTAAGCATGAGGATCGCGCCTGACAGCACATTGCGCGTCGCGTATGGGGAAACCGCGTCTTTTGAACTGTCCGTGGACGCGGAAATCACCAAGGTCTGCCTTCGCCTTGACGGAGCCGATGCCCAAGAAGTCGAACTAAGCAGCGGCGGCTTGGTTCTTCCCCGCTCTTTCCAAGCGCCTGCAATCGTACAAGCGGCATGGTTTGCGGACGGTTCAAAAGACGCGGTTGCCTATACGACCTTCGAAGTCGTTTCACGCCATTACTTCGAGCTAGACCAGCTGAAGTCATACGGCGACGGAACGGACGACTTTTCAAACAAGTCCGAAGAGCAGCTATGGGCTGTCAGGCAAGCAGCGACAGAGACGTTCGAGCGCAACGCAAAGCGCAGCTTCGTCCACCGCTGCGGAAGCACGCGCGTATATGGATCGCCGCGCTTTGTCGAGCTTGACGACTGCGACGTGTACGAAATCACCGCGCCAGCGTCGGCAAAGCTTGTGAGCGATTGCCAAGTAAGGGTACAAGACAACTACGGTAGCGATATAGGACGCATACAGTACAAGTACGGAGCGGACACGCTGCCATACCGCGTGAGCATTGCGGTGCTTGACCTTGCAGCCTACTACCTGCGCGCAGACGTTGTTTCCTCGCGAGCGGTCGGAGAAGCCACCGACGCAGGCTTCCTGCGATTCACGATTGCTGGGCGAGACGGTGCAACTGGATTGCCCGAAGTTGATGCGGTCATAGAGCAATTCGGGCGCAAGCGCTATGGGGTGGCGTAATGAATCTTCAGACACCTTACATGGCTGCGTCTAACGCGCTATTCGAGCGAATGAAGCTGGCGTTTTCGCCTGCTGGTCTTGCGCTATACGAAGTGAAGGTGGAAGCGCCGAAGGTTGACCAAGGCATGCCGAAGACCATTGCGCCTTTTCATGTCTGGGTTGACTTCCTGCCTGGCTCGAACGATGCGCGAGGAAGCGCAACAACGTCGGAGATTATGACGACCTTTGCGCTCGACATTTACTGCGTCACGAAGCACACGAACAGGAACAAGGCAGTCGAGACGTTGCAGGCGTACATGAACAGCGTCTGCATGTCGATTCTTGCCGACGCAACGCTTAACAGAGCCGTCAACAACGCGATACCGCGCATAGCAGACGCAGCGGTTGACACGACACCAGAAAAGCAATACGTCGCTGCGGCGGTTATCGAGGTATCGCTTATGACGGCTTCCGTTTGTCCAAGAGAGTTTAAGGAGTTGGTTAGAAATGCCGCTAACAGCAACTAAGGACTCTGCCGCATATGTCTGCGGCAAGTCATATGTGGTGAAGAAGGGCGAGACGCTGGACGACAAGCCAGCGCAGCTCAAGGCAGCGCTTGAGAACGCAGGCGTTGCGAAGAGTACCGCGACCAAAGCTAAGGAGTAGAAATGATTAACGTTTCGATTGGCTTGCTTGGCGTTGCCTTGCAAGCGTCTAAGGATCAGGCTGCGACAGCGCCTACGTTCACGCACGGTCTGACTGGCGGCGGACTGGTCAAGCCAGAGCGAACAATCGAGTCAAAGCCCGTCGCATGCGGTCTGCGAGCCAACAGCTCCAACAGCGCATACGTGTCAGAAGTCAACATGGGCGTTGACTTCGAATGCCTAGCCTATGCCGACGTTCTTGCGCTGTATGCATTCGCGGAATGCGGCTCAATCGTTTCAACAGCCGCCGACGGCAAGACAGGCTATTACAAGCATGTAATCACGCTTGGAAGCCAGCTGCCGTACCTGACTTTCTGGGGTCAGGTCGGCGACACGTCTGCCGCTACCGTTCAGCAGGCAATCGGCTGCAAGATGGACACGCTGGAACTTTCGTTCGAGGGCAATGCGCCGCTCGACATTGGCGTTACGGCAGCAGGCGTAGACGCTGACCTGTTTGGCGAATGGGGCGACACGTCGGCAGAGCCTAGCTGCTTCGATGGATACTTCGTGCCTACAAACGGAGAGTTCCTTATCGACACAAACAGCAACCCGCCAGCCGCCGCGACCGTCACCAAGGGCGACTTCAGCCTTTCAAACAGCCTTACCGCTCATAGGAGCGCTGGGCGCGTGGTTGCCAATGAGCTTTCGGAAGGAAAGCTGACAACTGGCGTGAACATGACCGTCGTGCCAGACGACTATACGCCGATTCGCAAGGTGCTTACTGGCAGCTCCACTGGAACAGAGGTTTCTAGCGGGATCGTTTACGGCTCTTGCAAGTGGACGTTCACGCATACCCAAGACGCGAACTGCACCCTTGAGGTTGCAATGAGCAACATTCCGTGGAATTGCGAGACACCCGAGATTGACCCCGAGGGCAACAGCGCTGAAATCCAGTTCAGTGCTGACGACATTGGCATTGCGTCCAAGAACGGCACGCCGATAACCATAACCATTGTCAACAAGGTTGAGAGCTACACAAGCTAAGGAAAGGAAGAAGGCAAATGAAGTTCGAAGTCAAGTTCACAAACGATGAAGGCAAGACCGTCGAGTTTACGACTGGGCGCAGCTCGCTGTGGCGCGCCCAAGATGCTGCGCAGGTCTTTCCAGACAATCCCGCAAAGGCTGGTCGCCTTTCATACGCATGGGGCTTCTACGCCGCGAAGAACGCAGGCAAGCTCGAAGAGATAGGCATTGACGACCCGAACATGCCTATTGAAGACGCTATCGAGCTTCTTGCTGATACGTGGGACTTGGAAATTGACGAAGCTGGCGCTAAAGACCCTTTAGCAGATGGGCACAGCAAATCGCAGTAGTGGCATACAACAGCGGGTGTTCACCCTACGACCTATGCAGGCTCGAGAGCGAATACCCCGAGGTCTTCGAGGAATACATGAGCCTTTATACCAAGCAGCGCCTACCGTTCAGCCAAAGGCGCGCTGCTGGCAGAAAGGAACGAGTGAACAGGATATTTGGTCATGCCCGTCGTGGGAGCAAATACAGGTAGCACGGTAATTACCGTAAAGGTCGATGGATTGACTGACCTTATACGCAACCTCGAAAAAACCAACGCCAACGGCGAAAGGATCGTTAAGGCAGCAATCAAGGAAAGCGGAAGCCTGGTGCTGGCAACAGCGCGCGCCAAGGCTTCCGCTATTTCTTCTTCTGGCGCGTTTCGTAGCACGCTGTCAATCAAAGACGCGGGGAAAGGGATAAAGCTTTCGTCCACCGATGAAGCTGCGGGTGTGATTGAGTTTGCAAAGCACGGCGCGAAAACGCGCACGTCAAAGGGCACGGCATTGGCGAACGCTCGCCTTGCCGCGCATTCTGGCGTGGGCGTTCCTCGCGGTACGCAACCGCGAAGCATGGTGCCAGCCGTAAACGAGAACACGCTTGCCATTCAGAACAAGGTGGCTTTCGCGCTTGAAAGGGCAATGTGTGGGAACGGCTAACGTAAACATAAGGATCATAGGCAGCTACAATGGGCGCGCAGTCGAGCGCGCTTTGCAGGGTCTCGAGAAGCTAAACGCTCAATCTGCCATAGCCGCAAAGGGCACCGCAGCAAACTTGGTGAGCGCTGGAACCTCGCTCATGCAGCAAGGCGCACAGCTCGAGAATGTAGGCTACAAAGCTGAAGCATTCGGCAAGAAGTGGCTTGGTGTTACGGCGGCTATAGGAGCCGTAGGCGTTGCTACGGGAAAAGTGGCAATCGACATAGACACGTCGCTTACCAACGTCAAGAAGACGGTTGACGGCACCGAAGAGCAATACCAGCAGCTGAAGCAGGCTGCAATCGACTTTTCGAAAACGAACGCCGTAGAAGCGCAGCAGATACTAGACATTCAATCGCTTGGCGCGCAGCTTGGCTTCACCATTGACGAACTTGACGAAATGAGCCGCGTAACGGCTGGTCTCGACATTGCAACAAATATGGACGCAGAGACTGCCGCAACTGAGATGGCGCAGTTCGCCAACATCACGCAAATGGCGCATGACAAGGTTTCGAACTATGGCAGCGCAATAGTCAACCTTGGCAACAACATGGCTACTACCGAAGCCGACATTTCAAGCATGGCTATGCGCACGGCAGCGGCAAGCCACCAGATAGGCATGAGCGTCCCTGAAATACTTGGCTGGTCGTCGGCGATGACCAGCATGGGTATCGAAGCCGAAGCAGGCGGCACGGCGTTCAGCACTACGGTATCGACGATAGACAAGGCTGTAGCGACTGGAAGCGAAGACCTCAACACGTTTGCCAAGATAGCAGGCATGAGCGCAGAAGAGTTCAAGACCTCATGGCAGACCAGCGCGAGCGACACGCTGCTTGCGCTACTTAACGGCACCAACGGCGCGGAGAACATGACCGTCGCACTCGAGGAAATGGGAGTAACTGGAATACGCCAGTCTGACGTGCTGAAGCGCCTTGCTGGCAATACTGGTCTGGTAACGGACGCACTGAATATAGCGAACCAAGGCTGGAACGAGAACACCGCCTTGCAAGCCGAAGTCGATAACCGAAATCAGAGCCTTGCAGCCCGATTCCAGATACTGCAAAACAAGGTGGCGGCATATGCCGAAGAGGTAGGCACGCCGCTTGTGAACGCACTGCTTAAGGCACTTGAGGCTGGCGAACCGCTGCTTGACTTCCTTGGCGGCGCGGCAGATGCCTTCGCGAACGCCGACGAAGGCACACAGCAGCAGATTCTTGGTCTTGTCGCCTTGGCTGCGGCTTTCCCGCCGCTTATGATCGCAGGCGGCAAATACGTGTCGCTGGTAGGCAGCACCACAAAGGCAATCGGCACGAAGGTGCGAGCCGTAGGCGGTCTGATAAACCTCATGCGCACCGACAACGCAGAGCTGCTGAAGAGCGCAGCTGCTGAAGGCACGTTCGCGCAGAAGCTCGCAGTCAGCACCAACGCATATGCCAAGAAGACAGCAGCAGTCGCAAAGGACACACAGGCGCAAAAGATAAGCGCAACGGCTATTAAAGCAAGCAACGCCGAAATCAAGGCTTCTGGTCTTCAGGTTTCCAGCTTCGGCATGAAGGCGAAGTCAACGACAGGGGCTATCGAGGGTCAGACAATCGCTATGAAGGCTGGCAGCGCAGCAAGCAAGACATTCGGTCTGGCTCTGAAGGCAATCGCGCCGATAGCGGCAATATCGCTTGTGATTGAACTTACGCAGGCAATCGGCGGACTAATAGAACACCAACAGAAATACGACAAGGCAACATCTGGTCTTGACGCAGCAACGCTCAAGATGGCTTCTTCGTTCGCGTCTGCGCGTACAAGCGTTGACGGCTTCGGAAGCGAGACGAAGACCGCGCAGGGCAACGTCTACAACCTGAACGCCGCAATTGATGCATCAATCGAGCGCAACGCAGAGCTTGCCGACAGGATAAGCGACATATACAGCAGCGCTGGAAACTCGCTTGGAATGATGCAGAACTACCGTGACGTGATCGCGCAGCTTGGCGACGGAAACGCCACAACGGCTGAAGATGCGGCGAAGCTGAAGCTTGCTCTTGACGGCGTGAACGAGCAATGCGGCACCAGCTATCAGGTCGCAGGCGATGCCGACAACGGCTACAGGATCATGGCTGACGGCGCAGAAGTCGCAACTGACAAGATACTTGGTCTGATTGACGCGCAGAAGAACCAGATACGCCTAGAAGCTTCGAAGGAAGCATACTCTGAAGCATACAAGGGTCTTTCGGAGAGCGCCGAAGCAGCCGCGAAGGCGACGGCTAACTACAACAGCGTCATGGAGCAGTACGACTATTGGAGCGGCGAAGCACAAAAGGGAACCATTGGCGCGGCTGAAGCACTGAACGGCATGGCATGGCAGGTCACAGACGCCAAAGCGAAGATGGACGAAGCGAACGGTAGTTACGATGCGCAGAAGCGGACACTTGATGCGCTCGAGGATTCGCAGACGCTCTACCAGATGGCTATTGACGCAGGCAACGGCAGCATTGCGGAAGCCGTCGCGCAGAACGACCTTCTGACAGCCGCATTCGACAACGCAGGAAAAAGCACGACAGAGCTTGTAAGCTCGCTTTCGACCCTTGGCGTTTCAACGACGACCATTGCTTCGCTTACGGCAGACGAAACGGCGCGCCTTGCAGCCGCATATGACGGCACGGCAGCGTCTGTTTCGCAGGCGCTCTACAACATGGCTACCGACGCTTCGACACAGGGCACCAACGCTGGCAAATGGCTGACCGACAACTTCGGCGCCGAAGCGCAAGGTGCAGTGAACGCAGCGACCGACACGGCGGGTTTGACGACTGCGCAGTTCAAACTCATTGCTGACGGTGCTGGAATATCTGGCGAAGATGCGATTGTCGCGCTCGCGAACAGCATAACAAGCAATGCTGGTATGGCTACGAACGGCGCTGATATAGTCAAGCAGGCTCTGATTCTTGAGTTCACCGACGGCGACGTTGAAGCCGCAGCGCGGATACTTGGTCACGACATAGACAGCGGACTTGCAGACGGCATTACTGGCAAGGCTGACATGCCTGCGGCTGCAATCGGCATAATGAGCCAAGACACCATAGACAAGGCGAAGACAGCCTTTGAATCTCACAGCCCGTCGCAGGTCATGCACCGCCTTGGCAACGACATAGACAGCGGACTTGCAAACGGAATTACTGGCGCACAGGATCAGCCCGTAAACTCGATGGGAGCGCTTGCGCAGGCTGCGCTTGCCGCAATCTTGGGATTGCCAACAGACGCAGGCAATACTGGCACAAATGCAGGCATGAGCATGGCAGGCGCGCTTGGGGCGCAGCAAGGCAACGTCTACGGAAACGCAAGTGCCCTCATGTCCAGCGCACGCGCTGGCATTAGCGGCACGCCAAGCGCATATTCTGGCACTGGCGCAAACGCAGCAAGCAGTTTCGCAGGCGCTATCGGCGGCGCGTCCGCATACTCGCAGGGCGCGGCGCTTGCAGGAACTGGCAAGAGCGGTCTCGAGAGCGTATCTGCTTATAACGCTGGCGGCGACTTCGTTAGAGGTTTCGGCAACGGCATGAGCGGAATAAACATCTGGGACATTGCCTGGAACATTGGCAAGAACGCACTTGGCGCAATCAAGGGCGCTCTTGGCATTGCGTCACCTTCAAAGGAAGCCGCAATCGTCGGCGCGTTCTTCTCGCAAGGCTTGATAGTCGGCATGCGGCGCGAGGAAGCAAGCGTCGCTGCGCAGGCTGCGCGCCTTGAATCCGCTATGAAGGTGAACCCGCAGCTGCCGCAATGGGAGCAGGTGGCGACAATACCGCTGTATGAAACACCTGGCTGCGGCTATGGGCGAAACGGATATGCGCAAGCCGTTTCTGGCGAGACGGTCACTTACTACTACACCTTTGGCGACATAACGCTTAACGCGGCAGATGCGCAAGGCGTACAGGGAATTGACGACGTTATTGCGGTGTTCGAGCAGGCGGCACGCATGAACCCCGATAGGAGATAGACACAATGGCTTGGTATGGTGGAATTGCTGGAATATCAGGCGCGCGCTTTCGCGTGTGCGCAGACGCGAAGACCGTTGCCAGCGAAGAGGGCGCAGGTCGCGTTCAGGTTCGCAAGTGGCTAGAGGTCACTTCTGGCGACTTCGAGGGTGCGACGATAGACACCAACTGGGCTGGCGCTATCGTTGCAAACAGCGTTGGCACCTATGCAGACACAGGCTTCGTTGACGTTGGGCTTATTCCCTACGGCACACCTTACACGCAGCGCATAGAAGCACAGTTCGAGAACTACAGCGGAATAGTCCACACGTCGAGCCTGAACCTCGCTTACAGTCCTACCGTGCCGCAATGGGAGCCTAACGCGCCCACCGACGTTATAGTGACCCGCGAAAGCGACACGAAGAACACAATCAAATGGGCGAGCAACATAACGTATGCGCGACCATACGACAGCATTACAATCGACCGAGAGACCGACGGCGGCGGCTGGGTGCAACTTGTCGAGCTGGTAGGCAGCGCAACACAGCATACCGACAACACGACCGAAGCAAACCACTACTACAGATACAGGATCGTCGCGCACAACAACGAAGGCAGCGTGACTTCGAACGCAACCAGCAACGTCTACAACACGCCAGCAGCCGTGACGAATGTTACCAACGCGCGCAACAGCGACACGAAGAACACGGTTACATGGAAAAGGAACAGCGCCGCTTCCCTTCTTTCCTCGATACTGATACGAAGGCAGATTGACGGCGGCGAATGGTCAGACATTGCGGAATGCGCGCCTAACGCGCTTTCGTACACAGACACGACCACAAGCCCTAATCACAGCTACCGCTATGCGGTGATACCGCGCAACGCTTCAGGCAGCGCGACCGCTGCGCTGTCTGGCATGACGTATAACACGCCAAGCGCGCCAGAGCGCATAGGAGTTGCGAGAAGCAGCGCAACAGGCGTTATAGGGCACGTGGCGAACGCAGTGAACACAGCAACCGCCCTAGAGGTGCAGCGCAGCACCGACGGCGAAACATGGTCGCTGGTGCTGACCATTAACGGCACCGTAACAAGGTTCGAAGACACGCCTGGTGCTGGCGTTTACTACTACCGTGCGAGAAACACGCGCGGCGAACTTGCGTCTGCGTGGACGCAGGCGATTGCCGCTGCCGTCAACCTTGCACCGCCAAACGCGCCGACGCTGCTAGAGCCTGCCAACTCTAGCGTAGTTTCGTCTGCGCTAGAGACGGTCACATTCAGGTGGAGCCATAACGCGACCGACGGAAGCGCGCAGACCAAAGCGCAGGTTCAGTTCAGCACCGACGGCGAAACATGGTCAACCATTGACGTTGATGGATCAACTGAAGCGCTCGAGAAGGAAAACGCCTTCGCTCTGAATAGCGTCATGCGCTGGCGCGTGCGAACGAAGGGCGCGCATGCCGACTACAGCCCTTGGTCTGCTACTGGGACGTTCAGCGTCTATCAGGTTCCAATAGCTGTCATAACCACGCCAGCTGACGGAGCGACCGTAACGCAAGCGCCCGTGAGCATTGACTTCGAATACGACGACCCTTCAGGCAGTCTTGCAAGCGTCATTCTGTCTGTCATTCGAGCAGGTGCAACGGTCTACACGGCGACGTATGGAGCCGTGACGCACTTGGAGATAGACCCTAACGCATGGCTACCAGAGAACGACACGCAGTACACGTTCGCCGTGACCTGCATATCAACGTCTAGCCTGCAATGCGTGACGACCAGAACGGCGCTTGTGTCGTTCCCGCCGCCGCGACCCGTCATGCTCGCCATAAAGCCAGACAGCGAAACAGGTCATGTAAGGCTTGCTGCCTACGTAGGTGCAGACGCAGAGCTTGCCGACATTGCGCGAGCTGCCATATTCCGCGTTGTGGGATCGCAGCGGACGCTACTTGCTGAAAACGCTCTTAACGAACTTAGCCTGACTGACCGCTACGCGCCTATTAACCGCGACTTCGAGTACGAAGCAGTCAGCTTCTCTTCGGCAGGCGCAACGACGGTGCAGACCTATGCAGGGCGCTGTGAAAGCCCTTATGCGTTCTTCTACTTTGGCGACAGCATGGCGCGCGGAAAGCTCGACCCTTCAGGCACCGTGTCTCTTACGCGACCTAATGCGGTCGAAAACAAATACGCAGGGCGCACGTATCCAGTTTCGTATGACGGCATGAACCTTGGCGCCATAGACTTCCAGCGACTTCGGCAGATGCAAAGCATCAGCAGTTTTTTCT
>OLNX01001910.1_pt1 | contig 16622 bp, 14 predicted proteins | sample 1672611 | NCBI WGS metagenome assembly OLNX01 (sample SAMEA3136705, study PRJEB25190) | human gut metagenome | reverse complement strand
GGCCAGGAGGGAGAGGCGTTCATACTGAGAAATATTGAAAACATGATCAGTGATCCGCAATAAAAAGTGATATACTAGTTTGTAAAGGATATCAAAATGGGACGGAGGAATAGACATGGGGGTAACGATCAAAGATATTGCGCAGAAAGCGGGGGTCTCTTATTCTACGGTTTCGAGAGCATTAAATGGGATCGGAAGTACAAACGGGGATCGTCGGAAGCGGATATTGGAGATTGCCAAGGAGATGGGGTATGTTCCTAATCAGGCGGCGATCCATCTGAAACTTTCAAGATCCTATGTGATCGGTCTGTATTTTTCAACCATCAGCAAGATGACATCACCCTTCGTTCTCCATGATGTTCTCACGGGAGTATACAGTATTGTAGGGAGTAAGTATAATATTGTAGTCAAAGGTATTGACATGCACGAAGCGGGAACATTAAATCCGACCTATTATGATGGGATCATTGTTTTAAGCCAGAGAACGGAAGACCGGGCATTTATGGAGGAAGTTCTGGAGAAAAAGATCCCTATGGTTGTGATCTGCCGTAAGGTGGATATAGATGCACTCAATGTAACAACCGATGAAACGAAGGCAATGGAAACAGCAATGGATTATCTGATCGAAAACGGCCATCGAAATATCTGTGTGATCGAAGGGGCTCCGAATTTGGACTCTACAAGACTGCGCCATATTGGATGGCAGAATGCAGCCAGAAAACATGTCCTGGATCCGGATATCATTCCCACTGTCAGCGGGACTTACCGGTACGCAAGCGGGTATCAGGGGGCAAAGCTCCTTCTGGAGTACCATCCCACAGCTCTTTTATGCTTCAATGATGAAATGGCTTTCGGAGCGAGAGAGGCTATAGTAGAAGAAGGGCTGAAAGTGCCGGATGACGTTTCATTGATCGGCTTTGATAACTGGGATATGTCTGGATACAGCAGTATGAAACTGACAACGGTTGAGCGGAGTATGAGTGAGATTGCAAAAGAGGGCACCAGGGTCCTTTTGCGCCGGATCGAAGACGGCGTAGAGGATAACCGCAGGATCGTTCTGGAAAACCGTCTGATCGTCCGGAATACGGTCAGACGGCTGGTGTAGCTGGTATACAGTTTTTTATATATGAGAATTATATATGAGAAGGATCAAAGTTCCTGCTCATAAAGGTAAATAAAGTAGGTCAGTGCAAGAAGGTCGGCGCTGCCGCCTGGACTGATGTTGCGTTCTATCATTTCAGCATCCAGTTCTTTTGCATAAGTAAGAAGCTCATGGGTATCATGGGCTTTTTCTTTTAGTACAGTTTGGATACGGGCCTGCAGTTCTTTCATTTCTTCGTAGGAAGAGCGGTTTACGATGTTGGTGTCTTCGGAGGTCGCAATAATGGACAGCAGGGTGATCACACCGGCATCATTGATGGAACGGTCTTTTTTCAGCTCTTCTTTCAGGATGGGGAGAGCTGTTTTTAATACGGTTGCGTAGCCGGACAGTGCTTCACCCCGGGCTCCTTTCATACCATAGAGGGCGTAGAGGCGTTCGCCATTGGTGCGGGCGGTTTCTGCCGTAATATCTTTGAAATCTTCCAGGACATCGGCTACCAGTTTCCGGTTGATGGAGAGCAGCGTGTCTGGGGAATAGGGGATATGGTTTGCATACATATAGCCTAAGGAGCAGTTTAAGATCGCCAGGGAGAAGATAAGTCCTTTGTGTGTATTGATGCCTTTGGTGGCGGTCATCATGGCATCTTCTGCCTGGATCCCTAAAGAGCGCAGTCTTGCAAAGATACGGGAAAATGGTTCGTGGCCGTTTTCGTGTTCTTTTTCCATGCCGCAGAGGGCGAATTTCTCAAAGTAGTGGTTTAAGGAAACGGCGCTGGCTTCAAAGGTGAAGATGTCCATATCTTTGTGGGCGCCGGTATTGTTGCGGTCTACCAGTCCTGGTTTAGGGGTGGCGCTTACCTCGTAGAGAAGGGCCTGCATGGACAGGGAAGACAGTTTTTTTGCCTGTTTTTCTTCAAAATAGTCTTTCATCAGTTCGCAGGCTTTATCTAACAGTTCTTTTACTGTGTGGGTACGGGAACGGCTGCATACAAAGGCATCGTTGCTGCATAAAAGGCATTTTCTGCCTGGAAAGCCAAGTTCTGTACGGGAAACTTTGGTTTCATCGGTACGGATCACATCAATATCGAAAAGACGGCCAAAGGACAGGCTGTCTTCTAAAAGGCAGAGGATCTCTTTGATGAAAAGGGTATCACCTTTAACAGACCAGAACTGTTCGTTTCCTGTAAAATCGCGGATCGTCCGTTTTTCAAGGACCGGGATCTTCCAGGCGTGAAGTTGGGAGTCGATGAGACGGATGCCTTCTTCAAAGGTCATTTCTCCTAAAGGAAAGACTTTGATGGGACCGGGAATATTTAAGGTGAAGGAAATGACTGTGGCATTGTGGGTGCGGATCAGTTCCTGCTGGATGGCGTGGCGCCTGTCTCTTGCGTTTAACATATCCAGTACTGCAACTTCACGTCCGGTGATGAATTGGGATGAGTCTGTATTCATAAGGATTTTACCTCCAGATCATGGTATAGGCAGGTTCTGAAAAGCTGCGTTTTTGAGCTGAAATAAAAAGAACCTTTATTAATGAGTATAGCATATAAAAGGCTTTGAGGAAAGCTGGTTACAGTATGCCAGATGTTGAATTATAATAAAATAGATGCGGAATTACTTTATGACTTTACAGTGGCAAAATAAATTTTTCTAAAATCATTGCGTTGGATACGTTAATGTGTTAAAATTTTTGTTAATGAAAAAGAACAGCCGGTGCGGACACAAAAGGATAAAGGCACGATCGCTGTAGGAGGTAGAGAGATGGTTCTTTCAAAGAATATGCAGAAACTGGTAGCAGGAAGTTCCACAATAAGAAAACTTTTTGAGGAAGGTATTGAGCTGGCAAAGGAAGTCGGCGCTGAGAATGTATATGATTTCAGCCTTGGAAACCCGGCCGCTCCTGTACCGGAAGAGGTAAAGAAGAGCATTTATGATATTCTTGAAAACAGAAATGCCAATTTTGTACACTGCTATATGCCAAATGCCGGTTATCCGGAAGTAAGGGAGAAAGTAGCAGCAAACTTAAATAAGAAATACAATTCTTCTTTTACAAAAGATGACATTATTATGACCGTAGGTGCTGCAGGCGGTATCAACTGTGTTCTGCGTTCTCTGCTGGAGCCGGAAGATGAGGTCCTTTGCTTTGCGCCGTTTTTTGGTGAGTACAACAGTTATGTTATGAACTTTGGCGGTAATTTAAAGGTGGTTCCGGCTGATTATGAGACTTTCCAGTTGAATGTAGAGGAAGCTGATAAGTATATTACAGAGCGTACCAAGGCTGTGATCATCACGCAGGAAGACCATATCATTCTGTCGGCACTGCAGCCGGACACGATCGCAAAACGTTTTTCACAAAAAGATGCATTTCAGGAACGAGAGGCTCAAGGAGGCAGTTTATGAATAAAAAAGGCATTCTGATTATTTTATCCGGATTTTCCGGAGTAGGAAAAGGAACCGTTGTCAGACGTCTTCTTTCCGATTACGATAATTACGCACTTTCCATTTCCGCAACAACAAGAAAGCCCAGAGAATATGAGAAAGACGGGGTGCATTATTTCTTCCATACCAGAGAGGAATTTGAGAAAATGCGCGACCGCAAGGAGCTTCTGGAATGGGCGGAATTCTGCGGCAATTATTACGGCACACCCAGAAAATATGTAACAGAACAGCTGATGGCAGGCAATAATGTCATTCTGGAGATTGAGGTACAGGGTGCGCTGCAGGTAAAGAAAATTTACCCCGAAGGCGTGCTGATTTTCATGGTTCCGCCCAATCTGGAGGAGCTGGGCAACCGCCTGACCAAACGCGGCACCGAGGATAAGGAAACCATCAACAAACGACTGCGCCGCGCATTGGAGGAGATGGAGCTGGTAGAGGAATACGATTATCTGGTCATCAATGACACCGTAGAGCAGGCAACTGAGGATATGCTGACTATCGTTGCGGCAGAAAAGATGAAATGCAGCAGAAATAAAAATATCAAAAAGATTTTCAAAGGAGAGATGTAATATGTTAAGACCTTCTTATTCCGATATTCTGGAGGTTATCACACAGGATTCCGAGGATATTACCATTGCCAGCAGATATACCATCGTGATTGCGGCGGCAAAAAGAGCAAGACAGCTGGTAGATCATCAGCAGCCCATGATTGACCATATTGAGGTGGATAAGCCCGTTTCCATCGCAGTCAATGAAATTTACGAAGGCAAGCTGAAAATCCGCGAGGGCAAGCCTGAGGAAGAGGACAAAGAGGTTGCACTGGCAGAGGTTGATTTTGCAAGCATGGCAGAGGAAACCGAGGAAGAATAATATGTAAGGAAAATAGCCCGTTTTTACGGGCTGTTTTTGTAGGGAGGTGAGAAGTGATGTATGCGAAGGTGATTGTTGGGCTGAATCAGCCGGAAATGGATAAGCTGTTTGATTATCGGATTCCCGAAGGGATGACAGTGGAAATCGGTGTAAGGGTGATTGTGCCGTTTGGCAGCCGCAACAAAAAGGCGGAGGGCTATGTCATTTCTCTTTCCGAAAAAACAGAGGTGCCTGCGGATAAAATCAAGGAGCTTCTTGAGGTTCTGGATGAGGGCAGACCAACCTTTACCCCTGCCCTTCTGGATTTGGCGGAATGGATGAAGGAACGCTATTTCTGCACGCTGAACCAATGCCTGCAGGCAATTATGCCGCCCGGCATCCGCACAAAAAGCAGCTGGACAGTCAGCAGAAAATCGCTTGATGCTGAAACGAAGCTGACCCCGAAGGAAACGGCGCTGCTTGCATTATTCGGGGAACGAAGGGAAATTCCCTTGGAGGAGGTACAGGCGGAATTCGGCGGAGATTGCCTGACATTTCTGCGGAAGGCAGAGGGAAAGGGGCTGCTTGCGCTGAAGCAGGAGCTGCACCGCAGTGAATACAAAAACGAAAAACGGCTCTATTCTCTGGACAGAGACCATCCCCTTCTGGAAGCGGCATGGAAAAAGGCGGAGAAGGAGAAGCGTCTGGAGGGGCAAAGGCTGCTGTTGGAGTACCTCGCAAGCGGCAGAGAAGCAACTGCCGCAGAGCTGAAGGAAGCCCTCGGCATTACGGATTCTCCCATCAAAACCCTGCTGAAAAAGGGCATCCTGCGGGAACGGAGGCAGACGGAACGGCGAAATGTCTTTGATGCGGATACGGTGGAACGGACACAGCCCTTTACCCCGACGGCAGAGCAGGCGGCGGCGCTTTCTGCTTTGCATCGGGAATTGGAGCAGGAAGAAAAAAAGCCTGTACTTCTGCATGGCGTGACGGGCAGCGGCAAAACGGAGATTTATATGCAGATCATTGCGGAGGTTCTGGCGAGGGGCGAGCAGGCGATTGTACTTGTGCCGGAGATTGCCTTAACCCCTTTGCTTGCGGAGCGGTTCGTTTCCCGCTTTGGGGATGCAGTCAGCGTGACGCACAGCCGCCTTTCCATGGGGGAGAGAGTTGACCAGTGGAAAAAGGCGAGGGATGGCGAAATTTCGGTTGTGATAGGCGCACGGTCGGCTTTGTTTCTGCCGTTTCCGAAGGTTGGCGCAATTATCATGGATGAGGCACACGAGAACAGCTATGTTTCGGATATTACCCCGAAATATGATACGAAGGACGTTGCGGCGGCGCTGGCAAAACGCTATGGCGCGCTCTTTCTGATGGGGACGGCAACGCCCGATTTCATCAGCTATTACAAAGCAAAACAGGGAGAATTTCTGCTGCTGGAATTAAAGGAGCGGACGGGCGGCGGCGTTCTGCCGCGGATGCTTGTGACGGATATGCGAAAGGAGCTGGCAGAGGGCAACCGTTCTGCGTTCGGCAGAGCATTGCAGGAGGAAATCCGCAGGAATCTGGAGAAGGGCGAGCAGACGATGCTCTTTCTGAACCGCAGAGGGTATGCAACCTTTGTTTCCTGCCGCAGCTGTGGGCATGTGATGAAATGCCCGGAATGTGACCTGACATATACCTATCATGCGAAGGAGCATGCGCTGGCTTGCCATTATTGCGGCAGGAGAGCCCCTTTGCCGAAGGTCTGCCCCGTCTGTGGCTCGAAGTATATTCGTTATTTCGGCACAGGGACACAGAAAATAGAGGAGGAAGCAAGAAAGCTGTTTCCCGAAGCAAGGATTCTGCGGATGGATTTGGACACCACGCTGACAAAGCACAGCCATGAAAAAATTCTTGCGGCATTTGCGGCAGGAGAGGCGGATATTCTGATTGGGACGCAGATGATTGCCAAGGGGCATGATTACCCCAATGTGACACTGGTGGGCATTATGGCGGCGGATTTATCCCTGAATGCGGACAGCTTTACGGCGGCGGAAACGGGTTTTCGGCTGATGCTGCAGGCGGCAGGACGTGCCGGCAGAAGGGATGACAGAGGACGCGTGTTTCTCCAGACCTATCAGCCACAGCACTATGCGGTGCAGTATGCCGCGAAGCAGGATTATGAAGGCTTTTATGAGGAAGAAATGCTCATGCGGCAGATGATGGGCTATCCGCCTTTTTCCGCATTTTTCAGTATTCTGCTGACAGGTGCGGTGCAGGAGGAAGCGGCCCAGGCGGCGCAGGAGCTGGCAGAACGACTGGCACAGGCGGATGAGGAGGAGATTGCAACGATTCTCGGACCGACGGCACTGCCGAAATTTCGCGGAGAATACCGCTACCAAATTATTGTGAAGGCGGCGGAGGAGGAACCCCTGCGGCAGCTGGTTCTGCCGACAGCGGAGAGGATGAAGAAGGAGCGAAACCGTAATGTGCGCGTAGGTTTGGCGCTTAACCCGACCAATATTGTATAAAGCAGAAAAAAATGTTATAATATTTCATTGGAAAACGAAAAACGCGCTTTCCGTTTCTGTTTCAGATAAATTTACAAAAAGTTTTTTGTTTGTTCAAATTTTGGAGATATTATAGAATTAGGAGGAAGAAAAAATGGCAATTCGTAATATTCGTATCAGCACAGATGAGGTGCTGAGAAAAACCTGCAAACCGATCAAGGAAATTACCCCTAACCTGCTGACACTGCTGGATGATATGGCGGATACCATGTATGAGGCAAACGGCGTTGGTTTAGCCGCACCACAGGTAGGGATTCTGAAAAGAGCCGTTGTCATTGATATCGGCGAGGGCCTGGTGGAGCTTTTGAACCCTGTCATTCTGGAAACGAGCGGTTCTCAGACTGACGAGGAGGGCTGCCTGAGCCTGCCCGGACAATCTGCCCCTGTGGAACGTCCCTATTATGTGAAGGCAAAGGCGATGGACAGAGAGGGCAATGAATTCATCATCGAGGGGGAAGAACTGATGGCACGCGCATTGTGCCATGAGATTGACCATCTGGATGGGATTCTGTATATTGATAAGGCACTGCCGAGAGAGGAAGCGTAAGGAGGAATACCGATGAGAGTGATTTTTATGGGAACGCCCGATTTTGCGGTACCTTCCTTGCAGGCATTGCTGACAAGGCATGAGGTTGTGGCAGTGGTGACACAGCCCGATAAGCCCAAGGGCAGAGGGAAAAAGCTGCAGCCCACACCCGTAAAGGCAGTGGCGCTGGAGTATGGGATTCCTGTTTTGCAGCCTGTGAAGGTACGCGAACCGGAGGTTATCGAACAGCTGCGCGGCTATGGCGCGGATTTGATTGCCGTTACTGCATTTGGGCAGATTTTGCCGGAGGAAATTCTGAATATGCCGAAATATGGCTGTATCAATGTGCATGGCTCGCTTCTGCCGGAATACAGAGGGGCGGCACCGATGCAGCGCGCCATTATTGACGGCAAGAAGGTGACAGGCATTACCACGATGTTCATGGCAAAGGGCATGGATACGGGGGATATGCTTTTGAAAATGGAAGTGGAGATTCTTCCGACAGATAATTTTGAGGATCTGCATGATAAAATGGCGGTGGCAGGCGCAGCACTGCTTCTGAAAACGATTGACGGACTGGAAAAGGGCACAATTACACGGATGCCGCAGGATGATGCACTGGCAACCCATGCGCCCATGATTCATAAGGAGACAGGACATATTGACTGGAGCAAAGGCGGACAGCAGATTATTGATCTGATGCGCGGAATGTATCCCGGACATGGCGCATACGCTGTTTTGGGAGAGGAGCCGCTCAAGATGTTCTGGGCAGAGGCAGAAAACAAAAGCTACCCAGATGCGGCATTTGGCGAAATCGTAGAGGTGACAAAAAAGGACTTTGCGGTAAAATGCGGCGATGGAATTTTGCGTATCAAAGAGGTGCAGGCGCGCGGCGGTAAGAAGATGGCGGCGGATGCGTATCTGCGTGGGCATGAAATGCAGACAGGCATTTTGCTTGGCTAAGGCTTGAATAGGAAAGTTCCAAACAGATAGGAGGAACCGATATGTATTATGGTTATGGATATGGATACGACAGCATGTACTTTTTGGTGCTTCTGGCATTCATTTTTTCGATGGTTGCGCAGATGAAGGTATCCGGTACATTTAAGAAATATGCGAAAATCAGAAACAGACGAGGCTTAACGGGGGCGCAAGTGGCAGAACAGATGATGCACAACGCAGGCATTTATGATGTAAGCGTGCAGCGCGTGGCAGGCAACCTGACAGACCATTATGACCCCAGAACAAAGACACTGCGCCTGTCCGAAAGCGTGTATGACAGCACATCGGTAGCGGCGGTCGGCGTAGCGGCGCACGAGACAGGGCATGCCATTCAGCATGATGTGGGCTATGCACCGCTGGCACTGCGGAGCTTTTTCGTGCCTCTGGCAAACTTCGGTTCCAGACTGGCAATCCCCTTGATTCTGATTGGGTTTATTTTCAGCGGAGGCGGCAGCACATTGGTGACACTGGGGATTCTGTTCTTCTCCCTTTCCGTTGTGTTTACGATTATTACACTGCCTGTGGAATTCAACGCATCCAGAAGGGCGATTCGCCTGCTGACAGATGACGGATTTCTGGACAGCGACGAAATCGGCGGCGCGAAAAAGGTGCTGAGTGCGGCGGCAATGACCTATGTTGCGGCGGCATTTGCGGCAATCGCGCAGCTTCTGAGACTGGTTGCCATCTTTGGCAGAAGAAACGATTAAAAAAGAAAGGCTAATCTGATTGCGGATTAGCCTTTTGGTGTTTTTGCGGATGCCTCTTTTTTGTCGAAATAGGGGTGAAATGATTGAAGAATCCTCTATTTTATCGTATAATATTATGTTGAGACAGAATGGCTTGAACGGAAGGAATGGAAAAAATGATCCAAATCAATCCAAGAGAGATTGCGGCAGAGGCACTCATGGAAATCATGACGGCGGATGCCTATAATACAATGACACTGCGCCGCCTTTTGCGGCAAAACGGTGCGATGTCCAGACAGGACAGAGCCTTTGTGACGGAGGTGGTAAACGGTACACTGCGCAATTTGATTTATATTGACCATGTGCTGAATACCTTTTCCAAAACAAAAACGGAAAAAATGAAGCCGTGGCTGCTGGCAGTGCTGCGGACGGCGGTGTATCAGATGTACTTCATGGACATACCGGATGCAGCGGCGTGTAATGAGGCGGTGAAGCTGGCATCGGTCAGAGGATATGGCTCTTTGAAGGGCTTTGTGAACGGCGTACTGCGCACGACGGCAAAGAAAAAACAGGAGATTCCCCTGCCTGAGAGGGGAACGGCGGAATATCTTTCTGTGGCGTATTCCCATCCGCTGTGGCTGGTGCGGATGTGGATTGCCTATTATGGCTACGAAGAAACGGAGCAAATCTGTGCGTATGATAATCAGTCCCCCGATGTGACGATTCGGGTGAATACGCTGAAAACGAATACGCAGGCTTTGAAAAAGAAGCTGGAGCAGGCAGGTGTGCATGTGGCAGAGAGCAGAATCTGCGCGGAAGCACTGCATCTGACGAAAACGGCGGATTTAAGCCGCTTGGATGCCTTCAAAGAAGGGCTGTTCCATGTGCAGGATGAAAGCTCTCAGCTCGCGGTACGGGTGCTAGACCCGAAAAAAGGCGAGGAGATTTTAGACATGTGTGCCGCGCCGGGCGGGAAAAGCTTTACGATTGCGGAACGGATGGAAAACGAGGGCAGTCTGCTTTCCTGTGATATTTACGAGCATAAAATCGACCTGATGCAGGAGGGCGCGGAACGCCTTGGCATTTCCATCATGCAGTGCAGGGTGAAGGATGCGGCGGCGGAGGAGGAAAGCCCGAAGCAGTTTGACCGCGTGCTGGCGGACGTGCCCTGCTCCGGTCTGGGGCTGATGCGAAAGAAGCCGGATATCCGCCTGAAAAAGGATGGCAATGAGATTGACAGCCTGACAAAAATTCAGAGAGAAATTCTGGAAAATGCGGCAGGCTATGTGAAAAAGGGCGGCGTTCTGGTTTACAGCACCTGTACGCTTTGCCGAAAGGAAAATGAAAAGAATCTGGAATGGTTTCTGAAAGACCACCCCGATTTTACGGCGGAGGATATTTCGGAATTTCTGCCCGAAGGCTGGGATACGGAAACGGCGAAAAAGGGATATCTGACCCTGCTGCCCCATAAAACAGGAACAGACGGATTTTTCATTTCAAAATTAAGAAGAAAGGATTGAGATATGGAAAAGGTTGATATCAAATCCATGGACATAACCGAATTGCAGGGGCTTTTGCAGGAATTGGGTGAGCCGAAATTTCGTGCGAAGCAGCTTTTCGATTGGCTGCACGCAAAGCAGGTGGACAGCTTTGCCGAAATGACGAATCTTTCCAAGAGCCTGCGGGAAAAGCTTGGCGAAACGGCAGCAATCAACGGCGTGGAAATCGTGCGGCGGCTGGTTTCGCAGATTGACGGCACGAGAAAATATCTTTTTGCGCTTTCGGATGGCGCGATTATCGAAAGTGTATTGATGAAATATGAGCATGGCAATACGGTCTGCATTTCGACGCAGGTCGGCTGTCGGATGGGCTGCAAGTTCTGCGCATCCACATTGGACGGCGTGGAACGCGGACTGACGGCAGGGGAAATGCTTTCCCAGATTTATGCGATTCAGAAGGACTGCGGCGAGCGGGTACACGGTACGGTACTGATGGGCAGCGGCGAGCCTCTGGATAATTATGACAATGTTCTGAAGTTTTTGCGTCTGATTAACGACCCGAATGGGCAGAATATGGGACAGAGACATATTACGCTTTCGACCTGCGGTCTGGTGGAAAAAATTTATGCGCTGGCGGAGGAAAATTTGCAGATTACACTGGCGGTTTCCCTGCATGCGCCGAATGATGAAATCCGCACGCAGACCATGCCTGTGGCAAAGTTGTACGATATGGACAGACTTTTGCAGGCGTGCAGGGAGTACGCAGAGAAAACAAAACGCCGCATTACCTTTGAATATGCGCTGATTCATGGCGTGAATGACGGGGATGCACATGCGCGGGAGCTGGCCGGAAGGCTGAGAGATATGCTCTGCCATGTGAACCTGATTCCCGTCAATGACGTAAAGGAGCGCAATTATATCAAAAGCTCTGCGGAGCGGGTAAAACGGTTTGCATCTATTCTGAGTGAAAATGGTGTGGAAACCACAGTCAGACGAAAGCTGGGCAGTGATATTGATGCTGCCTGCGGTCAGCTGAGAAGAAGCCACATCAAGGAAAAGGCTATGGAGGAATAAGATGCGGGAAAATAAGCGGCAGGGAGGTGGAGCAGCGTTGAAAGCAGTTGGAATGAGCGACATTGGAAAATGCCGCAAAAATAATGAGGATGCCTATTACATTTCGGCAGGGGAAGACCCTGCGGAAAATTTATATCTGGTTGCCGATGGGATGGGTGGCTGCAACGCGGGAGAAATCGCGAGCAGCTGTGCAATCGAAGGCTTTCTGGAGCATTTCTGGAAGGAAATGAAGCATGCAGAAAATGACGACATGCTGGATTTGATGACAGGTGCGATGGCAGCTGCGAATCGGACGGTTTATGAAAAATCCAATTCCGACAGGGAGTTTGCGGAAATGGGAACAACCATCGTTGCAGCGGCGGTGCGCGAGGAGAAGCTTTATGTTGCCTATGTGGGGGACAGCAGAGCTTACCTTTTTCGCAAAAAGGAGATGCAGCCCCTCACCACAGACCATTCCTATGTGATGGAGCTGGTGAAGATGGGGAGCATTACGAAGGAGGAAGCGGCAATGCACCCCAAAAGAAACGTGATTACGCGCGCTATTGGGATTCGGGATACCGTGGAGACGGATACGGTGATTCATCCCGTGCAGAAGGGAGACATCGTTTTGCTTTGCACAGACGGGCTTTCCGGTATGCTGAAGGATGAGGAAATGGCGAAGATTTTGAGCAAGCGGATCGCTCTGGACAAAAAAGCGGCAATTCTGGTGGAGGAAGCGAATCGGCAGGGGGGACATGACAACATTTCCCTTATTCTGGTTGAGATATAAGTAGGAGGTTACAAACTGATGTTATTGAATCCGGGTACTGTCCTAAGCGGCAGATACGAAATATTAGAAAAAATCGGTTCCGGCGGCATGGCAGTTGTTTACAGAGGCAGAGACAGAAAGCTGGATCGTTATGTTACGGTGAAGGTTTTGCGAGAGGAATTTGTCGGGGACGAGGAATTTATTGAACGCTTTCGTTCCGAGGCCTGCTCCGTTGCGAGATTATCCCATCCCAATATCGTAAGAGCGTATGATGTGGGCGAGGACGGAGATATTAAGTATATCGTAAACGAATACATCCACGGGGATACGCTGAAGAAGGCAATCAAGGAAAAAGCACCCTTTGATTCCCGTTCTACTATCAATGTTGCCATTCAGATTGCCTCTGCGCTGAGTCAGGCGCATAAGGCACACATCGTACATAGAGATATCAAGCCTCAGAATATTCTGGTGGGGACAGACGGTGTGGTAAAGGTGACGGATTTTGGCATTGCCAGAGCGGCAACCGCGTCCACCATGACAACAACGGCAAATGCGGCGGGCTCTGTGCATTATTTCTCCCCTGAGCAGGCAAGAGGCGGCTATGTGGATGAAAAAAGCGATATCTATTCTCTGGGTATCACGATGTTTGAAATGATTACAGGCGTATTGCCGTTTCAGGGCAACAATTCCGTCAGCATTGCATTGATGCATATCAATGACGAGCTGCCGGATATCCGCCAGTATAACCCGAACTGTACGCGCTCTCTGGAGGGGATCATCCGCAAGGCAACGATGAAAAAGGCAGATGAACGCTATGCAAGCATTGACCTTCTCTTGGCAGACCTGATTCGTGCCAGAGCGGAGCTGAACGGTTCCGCAAAGGAAGAAAAGCCTGCGGAAAAGAAAGCGGCAGCGGTTGGTGCAGCGGCAGCCGGTGCGGCAGGCGTGCGGATGTCCAGAAGGGCAGAGGCGGCAGCCAGACTGCGTGAAGCGCAGGAGAAAACGGAAATGGAAAAGGCGGCACAGGCCGCAGTGGAAACACCGCAGGAAACAAAGCCGGCTGACCCGAAGGAGTTGGAATATATCCGCAGCCACGCGGAGCGTCCACATGCGGAACGCGCGCATGCGGAACACAGCTATGCAGAACACGCACATGCGGAGGGACACCATGCAAGCCACCGCCATGCGGCGGAAAACGCAGCTGAGCCGCTTGATGATTTCGCACAGGAGAACCCTGTGGAGGAGGAGGCACATACCCCTCTGGCAGGACTTGAAAAATACGGTAAAAAGCTGAAAATGAAGCATATCTCCAAAGAGGATGATTATGAAAATGAATATGTAAAATCGGAGCCTGTGAAGGCAAGCAGACGACCCGGAAAAATTCGCAGAAACCCCAGAACCGAAGGGGATTTTGATAACGAGCATGACAGAAAGGCAGAACGTAAGGTTGTGATTGCGGCTGTAATTACGGCATTGGTGCTGATTGGTGTGATTTCCGTTGTCGGCATTAAATTTATGGGCGGCGGCTTTGGCGGCTTTATTTCCAGTGATAAGAATATCGAAACCCCCCTGTTCTTAGGGATGGATTACGATGAAGCAGTAAAGGAAGCGGAAAAAATGGGGATTACCCTTGTGCAGGAGGGGGAGGACTACAGCAGCTTCTATGACACAGGCTGTATCATTTATCAATCTGTCAACGAAGGGACGATGATTGGTGAAGGTACCAAAATCGGCGTAAAGGTCAGCCTTGGATTGACAGAGGAGGAAATGCCGAATGTGGTTGGCAAGAGCGAAAATGCGGCAATCGAAGCCATTACCCGTCTGGTTGGGGACGTGGCAGAGATTCGCTATGTGCATGACGCAGATGCAAAGCCCTCTGAGGTTATCAAGCAGGAGCCCGAAGCCGGTACTTCTATTACGGCAAAGAGCCGCATTATTCTGACCATCAGCAAGGGGGACGAGGATACCAATGTTACCGTACCCAATGTTGTAAATGATACACTGGAGGATGCAAAGGCTTCCCTGACAGCGGTTGGCTTAACGGTCGGGAATGTATCTTATGCGGCAAGCGATAAGGTGGCAGAGGGCAAGGTTATCACGCAGACCGTGGCGGCGAATAAATCCGTACCGAGCGGCAGTGTGGTTAATCTGGTTGTCAGCAGCGGCGCGGATACGCAGGAGAATGAAAACAATAAGCCTTCCTCCAATACCCAGACACAGGGCACAAAATATTTCACAATTAACGCACCCAGCGGCAGCGAAGGCTCTGTTTATGTGCGTGTGGTAAAAGAGGATGCGGACGGAGTATACCCTGTGGTAGACACCTACAGAGATGCCTCCGAATTCCCTTACAGCGTTTCAGTAACGGGTAAGGGCAGTGGTACGGTTACCTGCTATATTGATAATGTGCAGCAGTGGTCGCAGAGTGTAAACTTCTCCGGATGATAAGGATAAAGGTGAATCTATGCTGGAAGGCGTAATTTTAAAGGGAATTGGCGGTTTTTATTATATTGATACGGAACGCGGCGTATACGAATGTCGGGCGAGAGGCATCTTCCGCAAGGAGGGGATTCGCCCGACCGTAGGCGATGCGGTGCGGATTTCTGTTCTGGATGAGGAAAAGAAAAAGGGCAGTCTGGATGAAATTCTGCCCAGAAGGAATGAGCTCATCCGCCCAAGGGTGTCCAATGTGGATCAGGCGGTGATTGTATTTGCGGCAAAAAGCCCGAATATGAATCTGGATTTGCTGGACAGGTTTCTGCTGCTGGCAGAGGAACAGGAGCTGGATATCGTAATTGTTATCAATAAAATCGACAAGGATAAAAAGGAGAATTATCTGGCGGCGGCAGAAATGTATCGGGATGCAGGCTATGCCGTTATCTGCACAAGTGCGGAAAAGGAAATCGGCATTGATGCACTGCGTACTGCTCTGGAAAACAAGATTTCTGTATTCGCAGGACCTTCGGGGGTTGGCAAAAGCAGCTTAATCAATAAAGCCTTTCCCGGACTGGAATTAAATACGGGCGAAATCAGCGAAAAGATACAGCGCGGGAAGCACACCACGCGACATGCGGAGCTGATTCAGATTACAGAGAAAAGCTATATCGTGGATTCTCCGGGGTTTACCTCTCTGTATCTGACGCATATTCCCTCGGAAAAGCTGCAGTATCATTTTCGGGAATTTCTGCCCTTTGTGCATGCATGCTATTACAACGGCTGTGTGCATATCAATGAACCGGATTGTGCCGTAAAGGAGCAGATTGGCAAGGCAATCCATCCGATGAGATATGAGAGATATGTTACGATTTATCATGAACGTAAGGAAGAAGAAGAGAGGAGATTCTAATCCATGAAAACGAAACTTTCCCCCTCCATGCTTTCCATTGATTTTGGCAAGGTAGCGGAGCAATTAAAGCTGGTCGAGGACGCAGGCACGCAGTATATCCATCTGGATGTGATGGATGGGATTTTTGTTCCCAATATTTCCTTTGGGATTCCTGTGATTAAGAGCATCAGAAAGCACAGCAATATGGTTTTTGATGCACATCTGATGATTGTGGAGCCTGAAAAATATGTAGAGGAATTCAGAAAAGCCGGTGCGGATATTATCAACTTCCATGTGGAGGCAACGAAATACCCCGCAGAGGTGATTCAGCAGATTAAGGCAACGGGTGCAAAGGCAGGCATTACCATTAACCCCAGAACGCCTGTTGAGGTGGTATATCCCTTCCTGAAGGATGTGGATATGGTTCTGGTTATGACAGTAGAGCCCGGCTTTGGCGGACAGAAATTCATGGCACAGCATGTTTCTAAAATCAGACAGCTGGCAGAATGGAAAAAGGAGCTGGGTCTGGAGTTCGATATTGAGGTAGACGGCGGCGTGACACTCGATAATGTGCGCGAGGTTCTGGATGCAGGCGCAAACGTGATTGTTGCAGGCTCTGCGGTATTCGGCAAGGAGGATATTGCAGGCGCGGCAAAGGGCTTTCTGGATATTTTTAAGGAGTATGAATAACAATGAAGGTAATTCTTTTTGCGGGAGCGGAAATCAGAGATTACAGCTTTTGTGAGAGCTATATGGATGGCGCAGATGCGGTCATCTGCTGCGATGCAGGGATGCGTCATGCAAAGGCACTGGGCATTGAC
>OLNX01001903.1_pt1 | contig 16679 bp, 20 predicted proteins | sample 1672611 | NCBI WGS metagenome assembly OLNX01 (sample SAMEA3136705, study PRJEB25190) | human gut metagenome | reverse complement strand
AAATTATTTTCAGAGGTGTCACCAAAAAGTGGTGACACTGGTGACAGTGGTGACACCTCTGTGACAAAATACTAAATAAATCTTCCAAAACCCTTAATTTATCAAGCTTTGCACGTGTCACCATTTTCTGGTGACAGACTCTATTTTTGTCTCAATTTCATAATTTGTCACCATTTTTCCAACCAAGTGTCACCACTTTGTCACCACTTTTGGTGACAGTCAAAATATACAAAATAAACAATACCAAGTACAATTTTAAAATATTTATTGCGCTATATTACCTGTTTTGAAATTGTCAAGCGTTGCAAATTTCACGACTTGAAATAACCACATAGTATATACTGACAGTATACAAAAAAGACAAAAAATGACACACGAAAATATCTTAAATTTATTCATTGAAGACCGTATTGAAATCATACAAAATTGTATAAAACAAATCGAACTAAATTTAACAACATCAGACCGGAACATAATTGGTATCCATACATCATCTTAGATAAACCTGAAATTGGCATGTCAAAAGAATCACAACTAGGTCTTGCTTCTTATTTAAAGGAAAATAAAGACACAATCTTACACAATTCAAAAAGCATGTGCATCATCACACACTCCGAATTTCTTGTAAAAGAATTAGAATCTATCTTTACATTCTTAAATATAGACGGATATGAAACCATCGATAAATGAATAAACAGAGCAATTATCCCGACAGATTTCAATGTATTGCAAGAAAAATCATCCGAACTTTTTCAACGTTTAATCAAAAACAAACACCATTAAATATATGTGTGAGAAATACAACTACATACACACAACCCGTTTCTTTAAACGGGTTCTTTTTTTTACAAAAAAAATACAAATACCGAGTGTGAATGTGTGAATAATACACTCATACATACGCCAATATAATACATATATCAATATGTTTTAAACATTATAAAAAATTTATATAAAAATTATGATTGACTTATCAGGACAAGTAGTATATACTTGCAGTATACACTAAAAGAAAGGAATTTATATGTAATGCGTAAGAAAAACAAAAACGACACCTTATATATAAAAGTAAAAGAACTGCGAGACCGAACAGGCTTATCTCAGGCAAAATTCGGAGAAATGTTTGGCATTCCTGCAGCTAACATTCAGAAATGGGAACAGCAGACAGCAACACCACCTGATTATATTATTGGTATGATGGAACGCATTTTAGATATGCAAGATGAAATCTACAATTTGCAAACAAACAATATAACAAACGACTAATCAATCAGATACCCGAATATCTGAAACAATAAAAATAGAAAGGAACAACAGAGTATGGCTCACGCACTCAATCAAGTTATTCGTGACGTAACTCTGAATTACCTTGACAGCATAGATGTAGATAATCCACCAACAGAACAAACAATAGAAGTTGACATTTTAGAAGCATTAGCAACAGAAATTAGAACAATCAATGCTACAAGAGAACCCGGCACAAAATGGAAAATTCCACAGAAGTTGAATTTCAGTCAGATTGCTGATATCATGGCTCACTTGTATGAAATTTGTTGTATCAAAACTGCTGGACCCGGAGCATCCGCTGACTTTGACTTATTAGCTATTTATATAAGTGACGGTGCAGACGAAGGTATCTATGTGACTGATGCTGAGGTATTCAGACGCATTGTAAAAAAATATAATTATACAATCACACAGAAAGAATTTAATGAATGTATGGCTGCGTTAAGGGACTTAGTTCCTCACAAAAACCGAACATTAGACAAAGATTTAATTCCAGTAAATAATGGTATTTTTGATTATAAACAGAAAAAATTATTACCATTCGACCCCGAATTTATTTATCTGCAGAAATGCCGTGTTCCGTATAACCCATTTGCAACAAATCCAATTATTACAAATCCTGACGGAACCTTATGGAATGTTGAAACATGGGTACATGACCTTACAGACGATGACGGTATTACTAACCTTTTATGGCAGGTTGCTGGCGCAGTTGTTAGACCGTTTGTATCATGGAATAAATCCATTTGGTTTTATTCACAGAAAGGTAACAATGGTAAAGGTACATTTTGTCTGTTATTAAAACAGTTAGTTGGCGAAGGTGCATACATTTCATTAAAATTAGATGAAATGGGCAAAGAATTTGCTCTTGAACCATTAATTCATGCACAAGCAATCATTACTGATGAGAATGATGTTGGTATATTTGTCGATAAGTGTGCAAACATAAAAGCCATTATTACAAGTGATACTGTTCAGATTAACCGTAAATATAAAACATCCATTCCATTCAAACCACACGTTGTCATGGTACAGTGTATCAATGAAATGCCACGTATCAAAGATAAATCAGATTCTTTTTTCAGACGACAGATATTTATTCCATTCAATAAATGTTTCACTGGAAAAGAACGCAAATACATCAAAGATGATTATCTGAGACGACCAGAGGTTTTGGAATATGTACTGTACAAAGTATTAAACATGGATTATGAGGAATTTGACGTTCCTGAATCATGTAAAAATGCATTGGATGAATACAAAGAGTTTAATGACCCTATCCGACAGTTTTTCAACGACGTTGTAGAACGTGCGTCTTGGGATATCATGCCATTTGCATTATTATACGAAATGTACTTGAAATGGTTTAAAGCAAACAACCCATCCGGTACACCACAGAATCGAAATACATTCATTAACGACATCGTTGTTGTTGCCAATCAAAGTGAAGAATGGGTATGTGAAAATCAACGAAAACAAATTCGTATTGGTAACAAAATGTCATGTTGTGAACCATTACTTGATGAATTTGAATGTAAAACATGGTATAACAAGCAAAAATCATCACCATCTTATTCCATTGAAGACCGCTGTACACCAGTGCCGGGACAATACCCTGATAGACAGCGAGGTATTTATCGTATTGGTGCAGATGATGATGATAACATCATTCCGATTGTCATCGCAAGTGACGATTGATATCAAATTCAACAACAACAAAAAAGAAAGGTACATATGCCATGAACTCTTATATTGACCCAAAAATCACCATTTGGTGCGACATGGACGGCGTAATTGCCGTCTATGAGCCAGATGGCTTCAAAGGCGATAATCCGCCATTCTTAATACCAAACAGTCATTATTTTCGTCATTGTACACCCGACGATAGAATCATTCAGGCATTAAAACTTTTACATGAAATTTATCATGTAAAGATAAAAATCATATCTAACGTTTTACCAACGTTAAAAAATGAACATACAAATGATAAAGAGAAATGGTTAAAACAGCATTTACCATTTCTCAACACAAATGATGACTTCAAAGCCATCATTGTACCAAAAGTAGACTATGTAATGAAAATCAGAAAAACAAAAAATTTAACACCAAAAGATGTGTTAATCAGTGATTTCAACAATGATTTAAAACCATGGTCTGACGCTGGTGGTACAGCAATCAAGTATGCAAATGGAATTAACAATCCACATTCACACGATGGATGTCACATTTCAGAGACATCTACAGCAAAACAGATTGCCAATCAGTTGATTGATATGTTATATGAAATCAGTAAAAACAATTAAAATAAAAAGGAAGTAAAACTCATGAACATGAACTTTTATGATATCGAATCCTTGGAAAACGTCTTTACGTTAGCCAATTTCGATGAAAAACGAAACCACATCGACATTTATTACTTAATTGACGATGACACCTTACGTGACCAATTCCGTCAGAACTTCCATGAAGCAAAAGACCGAATTTATCGCCACAACTTAAACTTCACAGGAACCATTGACTTTATACCATTAAATAAAGACTTTGATGTACACCGTGGCATGACAGAACAGCAATACATGCGATTAAACGAAAAACAGAAACACGATATCGGACCATTTATGTGTGGTCAGGAAGGTGTTGCCAAATTATCACGTACCTTTGGTTGCTGGGATTCACCAAAAATCAACGATAATACCTTGGATAGTATCTATCCTGATGAATTTCGACTTGTCTGTGACACTGATGCAAATTACAACAATGACGAACATCCATATCTGGCTGGTTACAACAGCTTTAATTATGATACTACCATGTTGGCAGAATTTTTCGAACGAGCATGGATATGCTACAAAGACGATGTAAATACTAACAATCCATCCCAGCTTGGTTTAGCTGGCAATGATAATTGCATTTTCAAAGGTGTGACAGCCAAAGAAATGCGTGAATTCAATGATAGACTGTTCACACCACAGTTCAAGAATGCAATGCCATCAGCATTATATACAGGACCTGATAATACTAGAGATTTTGACGGAGCCGGATTTAAAATTCGTCGTAACATGATGTTGTCAGGTAGACATCTGGATATCGCACGTTTGAACGAAAAACAGTCCAAAGTTGCATTGAAACGATTGCTTGGCATGTTAGGTTATCAGATTTTGGAATCTGATAAATTAAAACCAACCGTGAGTACACTTACAACGCTTGATGAAATCTTAGACCTCATTGCCTACAACGTTTCAGATATCGTAAACTTACGTATGCTGTTTTATCATAAATCTTATCAGGCTCAGTTTGAATTAAAATTAGGTCTGTTACACACCTATCCAGAATTAATTTACGAAAGAATGAAAGCATCAAAACCGGGAGAAGAAGCACCATATAAGCCGGACATCCGCCCATGTAAAGTACGAAAAGACCGATTAAACATTGATGCATCATCTGCTCAGTTTGCTACAAAAAGCCTTTGTCCATACGGTCATATCACAGATATTCCCGTTGTAAGCTTTTTATATCCAGCAAAAGAGAAAGCAGATGAACTCGGAATTAAACAGGTTAATATCTTAGAGGAAACAAAGAAATTCTTCTATGGCTTATATCCTGATGCAAAACACAAACCACTTCGTGATAAATTTGATGTGATTTATAACTACTATAAGTCCATTGAAGGTAAAAACTTCAACAATTCAAAAAGTTACAACGAAGATTATTGTGGTGACCCAAATTTTAAACAGGCAGAATCATTGACAAATATTCCAAAACCGACAGAAGGTGACGGTACTTTCATGCCATATTACGATGCTGACGGCAATCCAACATCTTGCTATGTTATCTTTTCTACAGGTGGTGTTCATGGTGCAGAATACAACAAAACAGCTTATGACTTTGACTGTGCATTATATGAACAGAGCGTACTGGATTTAGATGAAGTAAAATCTATATATCCAAACCCAGTAGATTTACGTAAAGCTAAAACCGTTACTTTATCCGACGGTCGTACCTTCAAATACTCTGTATTTTTGGTTAGTGGTAAAAAGGTTGCTGAATCTGAATACAAAAAAGAAATCATGCCAAAACCAATTCTGGCAGGTATCAATAAAAAAGGTATGACAGAATTAACAAAGAAGTATAACTTTACATCTGCTGACGAAGCAAATCATGAAGATTTTACTTCATATTATCCAAACCTGCTTCGTATGATGATGGCATTCTTCAACAAAGGATTAGGCTATGACCGCTACGCTGAAATCTTCGACCAGAAACAGGAATATGGTAAGAAGATGAAAGATAAATCTTATTCAGAAAAGGAACGTGATAGTTTCCGAATCCGTCGTGAAGGAGTAAAATTGATTTTGAACTCTGCATCAGGCGCAGCAGATGCTGCTTTTGAAAATAACATTCGTGCAAACAATCAGATTATCTCTATGAGAATCATCGGTCAGTTATTCTCATGGCGTATTGGACAGGCACAGGCATACCGCGGTTCAAAAGTTATTTCAACCAATACAGATGGTTTATATTCTGTCATGGAAGCAACATTAAACAATAAAATTCTTGAAGAAGAATCCAAAAATATTGGTGTTGAAATCGAACCAGAACCGATGTTTCTGATTTCAAAAGATACGAATAACCGTATCGAATTGACAAAAGCCAATGGTGAAATCCTTGGTGCATCTGGCGGTACTCTTGGCTGTAGAAAGGGTCCAAATCCAAACAAAGCATTGGCTCATCCCGCTATTTTAGACTGGGCATTAACAGAGTATTTGACCGTAGCTGCTACAGGTTATAAAGGATTAGGTTTAGACAAAGACTTTGACAGAGAAATTGGTCGCAACATTTTAGAACGTTCAAAAACAGCATTTGAACCATTACAGTTCCTGTTAATGTATCAGAACATTGTTGCATCTTCACCGTCATCTATTACCTATATTTATGGCTTAACAGACGAAGACCCAGACAATCCAATTATATTACAGCATTACAATCGTATGTTCATTATGAAAGACGGTACAGCCGATACACTTCATTTATGGGCATCTGCAGCAGCAAAAGTAAAACCTGCTCAGAAAAAGAAACGTGAAAAAGACGGTGATAAACCTGCAATGTTTGAACCAAGAGCAACCTTCGTATTAAAAGAAAATGGTATCGACATTGACAGCATCAAACACAATAACGACGATGTACGTGATATCATCAGCAAAAAGGTTACAAATATCGAACCTGACTGGTATATAAAAATCATCAACAATGATTTGCATTACCTCACTCAGAATGATTTTGATTTCATCAAAAATAATCTGGATTATGAAAAATATCTCGATAAACTTGCTACCACTTATGAAAACAGCTGGAGAAATCATGTGCCAGACATTGCTGAAACAACAGCTACAAAATAAAAAGACGAACCTCAGTGAATCACTCACTGGGGTTCATATTTTTATTTTCTACAAATCATACAAAATATCGGGATAATATTTTGATAATACATACATCGCAAAAGGAGAAAATATTATGGGTAAACCAGAAGGTATCATTGAAGATTATCTTATCAAACAAGCAGAAAATCACGACAGCGTTTGTTATAAATTTACATCACCCGGAAAACGTGGTGTTCCTGACAGAATTGTCATTGGACACGGCTATACCGTTTTTGTAGAATGTAAAAGTCCAACAGGTACGACAAGAAAACAACAGGATTTCCGCATTAAAGAAATGCGTGACCACGGTGCTTTGGTCTATGTACTCAAAACAAAACCAGCTATCGATGATTTCTTTGAAAAACTCATCAAACATGAACTGTAAACCAGAAAGGAGATAATATCATGCCAACAACATTATTCCAAACACAGCCTGACATCCACAAAGATGACAGGGATGCACTCATCCACTATTTGAAAAATCATACCCGATATTATACCATGAACAGTTGGAATCGAGCAACATCCTACGCACATAACGTAAAACTGTACAATCTAAATTTAGATAACGATATATATGAAAAAGCATCCGCTTTTCTCTTCACCGATGAAATTGATACATCCGAATATCAGATGGAACAGGAACAGCTTATCCGCGACTTCCGTGAAGACACAAATTACGACATTACATTTAACGGCAGAAGTGGCGGTTACCTTGTTTTACTTGATACAGAATACAATATCAATACAGGCACATTGCAGGTCTATCCGGGGCGCAGCATTGATGCTGATGAAGATTTTGAAGACTGGGACATCAATGCTTTATATGACAGATACATGCTTGTAAACAAATTCGATAAGTTATGTGATGACTTACGCAATTTGCTGATTGATTATGCAACAAACGGCACTATCAAAGAAACAACTTATTATGTACCAAAAACAATCAGACAACTGATACGCAAAGCTTAATATCAAAAAGGTGTATCGTATTTCGATACACCTTTTCTCTACCATAATACATCGTTTCGAGTGCATTTTATGTTTATAACACAAAAACACCCCTATCATAAAAATAGGAGTGTCTCTGACCCGAAAAATTAACAAACTAAATAGAATAACAATATAGCATTCACACCATCTTCAAGAAATAATATATCATAAAAGCATTGATAAATCAAGCAAAAACAATAAAAAGATACAAGAAAGGACACAATTATGATACAAAATGGAACATTTATTGTACCTGTTTCTGTGTCGATAAACTTAGAATCATTCTTTGAATATCTTACAGAAACATTAAAAGATATCGTTCTTGATTATCTGAATGAACACGCTGATAATGCATCCGAAAACAGTTGTGACATCGATATAGAAGATTACGATATCCAAATCAACAACCTTGACATTGAAGGCACATATGAAAGCAAAAGCTTTCCAGCTACACGCACGGACCCACCTGAATACGATTTGACAGTCACACCGGATGACGATGACTTTTCAGAAAAAGAATTGATGCAATACATCAAAAATCGTGTACCCGACTGGTTACAACCATACATTTCCTCTGTAAGCATTACAATTCATGACAACCAACGTAAACTGCAAGCATCAGAACCTGATTGGGATTCCATGCCCGGTGGCTATGATGACATCAGATATGACGATATATGATAAAACATAAGAAAGGACAATCCCATGTCAGCAAAACAATTAACATTTCAAATCCAAGGTGAATTTATCACCAAATTTGCAAGAGAAAAATTAAACAAAGAACATGATTTGCCAAAAGCATTACAAATATTAAGCGACTGTCTATTATCAAACGAAACAGACCATCCACATGAAAAACGATTATTAAGATGTCTGTTAATCTTAAATGAAAAAGCAGAAATCAGAGGTACTTATCCTAATGACGACTATCGACTGGTTGTCCTTGACGAAGACAAAGATTATAATATTTTCGATGAACTCATCGAATGTTTACGTAAATGTCAATCTGATACATCTGATATTCAGTCCGACTATAATGATTTACTACAGCGTTATACCTTTGTATTGAATTATCTGGACCTACCACTCTATAAACAGCGAGAAATGAACATCGAATACAAATCCGAATATGGTGAATCACTCTTTGATTGTCCTGATGATAACCAGAAAAGTATCTTAAATAATATATTACAATCTTACATCGACCGTCAGAAAAACAGCACAGATGAAGAGGATTACGGCTGGTTATCACCATCTGGTATATTTTATCCGGTGGAATGGGGTAAACATAACGAATGGGCAATGAAATACTTAAGAGAACATTATCCTTATGCTGAAAATAAAGACATATACACGCGTAAACAGGAACATCTAAGAGACGGCGATGTACTTGTATACAGCCTTCATTGGGTTCTCTTACACAATCCAGCACAAGGTGTTGCAACACCATTATACGACCATACACGACGGCTTACCAAACAACAGAAATCATTTCTGTATGATTATTATATCAAACGAAATGAACACGACCGTGCAAATCAAATATGGTCTGAAGACAATTAGAAAGGAGACTATAACTATGTCAACATCGACACCAGCATCTTTTGATGCTAACTTTCAAAAATATTATTTTACCTTTGGCTCTGATAAAGACTTTCCATACTATGGTGGATGGATTACCATTGAAGCAGCAAACGAGATAATGGCTAGAGATTTATTTCAGGCTATCTTTCCAAACAAAAACCATAACATATTAAATTGTGCATGGGTATATACAGAAGAAAGATTCAAACAGACTGAAATGTACAAAAAGAATGACAATTTGGGTTCTGCATGTCATGGACACTTCAAACTCATGGCATTTGACTACGAACAGCCAAAAAACATTTAACAAAAATACAGCGATACACACAATACAAAACATCGAGTGTATCGCTGTAAACAAAAAAATTAATACATACACGAAAAGGAGATATTTTCATGAACACAACAGCAATTACAAACTCATTAGTACCTTATGTAATTGAACAGACAAGTCGTGGAGAACGTTCTTACGACATCTTTTCTCGATTATTAAAAGACCGTATCATTCTTCTTACAGGTGAAGTAAATGATACTATGGCATCTGTAATTACAGCACAGTTACTCTTCTTAGAAGCTGAAGACCCAACAAAAGACATCAACATTTATATCATGTCTCCGGGCGGTTCCGTAACTGCAGGTATGGCAATTTACGATACCATGACTTATATCAAACCGGATGTCAACACAATCTGTATGGGTATGGCTGCAAGTATGGGTGCCTTCCTCTTAGCAGGTGGAACAAAAGGAAAACGTTTCTGTTTACCAAATGCTGAGGTTATGATTCATCAGCCACTTGGTGGAACACAGGGACAGGCGACTGACATGATTTTAGCCGCAGACCACATCAAACGTACAAAAGAACGTATGACACATATGTTATGTGATTTCACCGGACAGGATTATGATACAATGGTCAAAGCCTGCGACAGAGATAACTGGATGACAGCTGAAGAAGCATTGAAATTCGGTCTCATCGACAAAATAGTACAGCGTTAATCACATCACACAGAAAGGATGTGAATAACATGACAAATGAAACATTACCAGATGATATATCAACCAATAATTCTGGTTTTGAAAAAACCGGACGCAGGTTATTCACATATGACGAACGCACTGCCATCTTAAAATCAACAGGTGGCAAATGCGCTTGTTGTGGTTGTAAACTCACAACGAAAACACTTACTGTTGAACATATCATTCCCATTTCAAGAGGTGGAAAAAACGATATGGAAAATTTAACAGCATTATGTGAAACCTGCAATAAAGACAAAAGTAACCTACTTTACCTACCTCGAAGCTTTTACATGGCATTAATTGGCTCACCAAATGTAAAACGTATGGACGACATGGTACGCCAATGGTTTAAAAACAATCCAAAAATCATTGACATTGAAAAGCGACCATTAATTGCACCAAAGCATAACTGTATGCTACATCCAACATCAATATCATATAAACGCAAAATACCCTATAATAGACAGCTTATTGTCACATGGTCACAAATATACTTAAAAGAAGAATATGATGAGATTGAAGCTATCACAGGTGCAGACTTAAAAACAGTACGTATTCTTCTGGAACGTACACGTGAAGACATTGATGAATACAATATTCCAAAAAACAAAACGCATCAGGAAATCTATAAACCATTGGCATTTTATGTTTTGCGTAAACTAAGCAACGAAAAGATACTTGCCGTTGCAGCGATACGTTACGACGAAATCCAACACGACTTATTAGTATATCTCATATGGACTGATATGACAAAAAGCGCACTGTCTATGGTCCTAGATAACTTACTGGGTTGTGCGTCAGATGCTATCGAGAATATTGCTGAAAAATCAATTGACAGGATTGCGGTATTGACGCCATACAGTCATGCATTTGATTATTACAAACGTGGATTCACAATCTGTTACAGAAAGTGGCATAAGGCTGACGTTGAAACTTATATGGACACCATTTCAAACACACTATTATATGTGATGTATTTATATCCTCTTAATAATACTGAAACAATCCAACAACTCAGTCAATACATAAACGTACCAAAATGGTTAAAACTTTTACCAGCAAAAGCAAATAATGAATAAGATAAGCGTGATGGTATATCCTACTATCACGCTTAATTTTTTAATACTGAAAATTCGTTGAAAAATACGCAATAATATGTTAAAATATATTAATAAATCAGATATATTTTTAATATTAAGAAAGGAAAATAAAACACATGTTACAACCAAAAATTCCATTGCATGATTATCAAATTTTTGCAAAAAATTTCATGTTACAACATCCGTATGCTGGATTATTTCTAAAAATGGGACTTGGTAAAACAAGCATTGTACTCGAAGGATTATATGAACTAAATCCAAATGGACATGTACTCATCATTGCACCAAAAACCATTGCACGTTGTACATGGATAAACGAAATCAAAAAATGGAACATTCCATTTCGAACACAATCTTTAATTGTAAACGAAAAAGGAAAAAATCTTTCTAAGAAAAAAAGAGAAGCTATCTTTGATACAATACCAACTGCACCACCAACGGTATATTTCATCAACCGAGATTTAGTCTCTAAATTAGTAGATTACTTTCCGGGCAATAAATGGTGCTTTCCTATCGTTGTAATTGATGAATCTCAATCGTTTAAATCTTATAGTTCCATGCGATTTAAGAAACTAGCAAGTGTAAGACCGTACATGTTTCGACTGATTGAATTGACAGGTTCACCAGCACCAAATGGACTCATGGATTTATGGTCACAAATTTATCTTTTAGATATGGGTACACGTTTAGGTCGCAACATTACACAATATCGTGATGTTTACTTCAATCCCGGCTTGAAATCACCAGCAGGCTATCCAATCACATGGAATCTTAAATTTGGTGCAAAAGAAGCTATTTATGAACGCATTGGCGATATTACCATTTCAATGGAAAACAAATATATCAAACTGCCAGAACTCACATTCAACGATATCTATGTTGAATTAGAGGATGATGAGAAGAAACGATATCGAGAATTTGCAAAAACATATATTTTGGACCTTAAGAATGGCGACCAAATTGAAGCTGCCAATGCTGCTGTCCTGCAGGCAAAACTTTCGCAAATGGCATCCGGTGCAATTTATACTCAGAAAAACTCACATGAATATGAAAAAATTCATGAACAAAAACTGGAAATGTGTGAATACATCGTCAATAATACAGATGACAACGTTTTAATTGCCTATCATTTTCAGAGTGACAAAGACATGTTATTGAACTATTTCAAAGAACATGATTTGGAAGCTGTCACCTTTGACGGCACACCTGAGATGGAACAAGCATGGAATCGTAAGGAAATACCAATTATGCTTGTACAGCCAGCATCTTGCGGATTTGGTTTAAATTTACAAGAGGGTGGTGCGACACTCATCTGGTATACCATCCCATGGAGTCTGGAACACTATGAACAGATGAATGCACGTATTTACAGACAAGGACAGACACAGCCCTGTGTAATTCATCACTTGATGACAAGACATACCGTTGATGATAAAATCTTAAAAGCAATTCATAAAAAAGATATCAGTCAAAGTGAACTTATGGATGCAATTGCAGCCACATTTGACGATATTGACAATTTGTAAATACAAAACAACACCCCAAATATAATTTTGGGGTGTTGATATGAAAGGACAAACCATGCATGACTTACTCTGATATTAAATATCAGAGCTTCCTTCTTCATTGAAAAATGCAAATATCAATAACAAGGTATCAATATTTGTCTTATACTTTCTCCAAAGACTTAAATTCGTAAAATAATATGTGAACTACCCATCACCTAAAGATAATGGATTTTACGCTTATTTTATATAAAAAGGGGATTTACAACATGCTTACAATCGAACAAAAACTCGCACGTGGTGACATCATAGAAGCATCAAAATGTCACCCAAATAAAATCAAACATATTGCAAGTCAAATTGAATTTGACCATGCACACCTTATCACAAACAATATGCCCGTAAACATTTGCATCATTGGTTCTTTATCACAAGCCAATCTTATCAAAAAATTAGCAAAACAACTCGAAAAAGAAAACTTACATTTTAATGTCAAATACGTACACAAGAAAAAAGAACCGATAGAAACCATTATACACGATTGCTTTGACACAATTGCATCCAGTCATCACATCATTGCTGTAAAAAAACCGGACAACTCTTTCGGACGAAGAACATTATACGAAATTGAATTTGCAAAACGTATAGACAAGCCAATATATTTTGTAAATCCAAAAGATATACTTGAAAAATGAATCAAAATCGCGCTATAATAAAAAGCGTATTAACAAACAGAAAGGACGAGAACGAAATGAAAATCACAATGATGCCTGTCGTCTATGATGACGAAAACAACGAATGTCGAGTTGGTGATACAATTCTTGTGAGAACAACAAGAATTACAGATTTATCACCTGCAAAAATCAAACATATTGCAACCACATTTTTAACTTTAGAGTTTGATGACCCATTAATTGGATTTGCACCAATCAACATCAGAACAAATGAAATCTTGGAATGCAAATCCTACGCATAAACGTGTGAGTAAAAAAATTTACACACATGAAAACGGACACCGTATGGTGTCCGTTTTTCTGTACATAAATAAAAAGAAACAAATACATCATTAACCCAAACCAAGCTGATAATCTACTGTATTTGGTCCATCTTTTGGAAATAATATTCTTTCCCCAACATGAATAATATTTGGATTGTCAATGTGATTGTACGCAACAACTTCATTCAATGCAAACCCTGTACGAGCACAAATATCATTCAAACAATCAACCTTCTGAACCACATAAACATAATTACCATCATCCTGCTGTGTGAGCCAATCCATACCACTAGCCCATGATGTATTTGTTTCGGGTTCCCTTAATGTGGATTCTAATGATTCCGAAGAATCAGAATTTGCAGTGATAGTAGGGTCTGTTACAACATTCCCATCTTCATCAACAGGTTGACCATTCTCATTGTATGTGATGTGATTTTCCTGCATCCATTTCACCTGTGCATCTGACCATTTTGTATCATCAGGCTTATCCGTATTTGATTGTTCTGTAGTGTTACTCTTTACAGCATCTTCTGACATTTCTTCAGATTCTGATGTTGTAATTTTACTTGGCTCAGACTGCTGTGACTGTGGCTTAAACTGCCGTGACTGCTGTGCTAACACAATTGTATCTGTTGCATCACGATTAATTGCATTAATTGCAAATTTCGCACCAGACGCAGAAAAGACACCAACTGCAGCGACAAACAAACAGCCAAATGATGTTAAAATTTGATTTTGCGTATGATTACGCTTTTTACGGTCATCTTTAGACATCTTTGAAACTGACATTACATTATTCTCCTTTCTTGACTTTTACAACTAATCATAAATATCAGTTGACAAGACATTACTACTGTTATTATATATTAGATATATTCATAAATCAAGAAATTTCGCAATCAAACAATCAAATTAAGATATATTTTTCCACAAATATGTTGACAATTCAACATATATATAGTATAATAAATGCATAAACAACGAAGGGATGTGATTCCAATGCACAAATAACCAACTGATTGATTAAAGTACACCATCAATCAGTATAAACAGATTTTCTCATCTATAACATGGGATTCTTTGATAAATTGCAATTTACCAAATTATTGGTACTTAGTAAACATAAACAAATAATCCACAAAAAGTAAACATAAACAAATAATCCACAAAAAGTAAACAAAAACAAGTAATCCATTAAAAGTAAACAAAAAAATCATGAGGTAAAAAATTATGAACAACAATTATAAGATTCAGGCAAATCAGCTGACAGTAAATGCAAAAATCTATGTAGAAGGTATTACAACTTACTCTCGTCTTGCAAAGCGTATCGAAGGTGAAGAACTGGAGAAAGATAAGAAGAGAAAACAGCAGCATGGCATGGTAATCATTGATAAACCATATACAACAATCAGCATTGAAGACGCAAAGATTCGTCCACAGAATCCGGCAGCACTTTCCTTAGAGGAACAGTACGTACAGGAAAGATTTTACATGAAGTCTAAAATCGATGCAGCTACTAACACACCTGTTGGTAACACTTACGTATATAACATCAATAACAAGTCACCATTCCTTCCACCTGTATCTCAGTTCGACCCGACAACAAAGGTTGCACAGCAGGTAAACTTAAATGGTAAAGAACTTGCAACAGGCTTGAAAGTACTTCTCTGCTTGAGCGTATATCAGTCTAAGACATGGGGCGGTAAAGGTATCAGCCTTGACGGTGTTATCGTAATGGAGCCTATCAGATACTACACAAGTTCAGCACAGGATTACAGTGCATTAGGTATCACTTATGTAGGACTTCCAGAGGAAGAAGCAAAAGAAGCTGCAATGCCAGAACATCAGGAAACAGCACAGGCTCAGACATCTGCTCCAACAGCACCTGTTGGTAACGCATTTGCATCTGCACAGCAGGCACAGCCAGCAGCACCAATTGCAAACGGACCTACACCTGTTGGTGGTACAGTTCAGATGCAGACACCAGTTACTCCAACAGCACCTGCAAACAACCTTGCAAATAGCATGAATACGCCAGTTCCACCAACAACTGACCCTGAGACACCATGGATTTGTCCATCTTGTCAGACAACAAACCCTGCATCCATGAAATTCTGCGGTAACTGTGGTTCTCCAAAGGCTGCTGTAAATAATGGTAATCCATATGCAAACAATGCAGGAACAGCTGCTGCAGCTACACCGGGCATCGTATATGAGCCAAACCCAACAGATAGAAATTACTAATTTGTAATTTATATCATATGTTCATCCACCTATGATTCATTCTCATAGGTGGATGTTTTTTTTATCAATAATTATGAGCAATCCATTCTCGTGTCTATGACTATTTTTAATGTCATTGCTGTAATACTGCTATCATAGTACCTATCAGCGTAACCAATAATGTACACAAAACAACAGGTAAACATTTAAACTAACAAAGATATAAATTATATGAAAACATGATAGATAGAATACAACCTGTAAATAAAATTAACTATACTCACAATCATAAACCCAAAGAACAACCAAAATCATCCAAACCAAATCCAAAACCCACAACCGATTTTGCAACCATTTTACAGCAAATGAAATCAAAAGTATAAAAACATGAGGGCAAAAAGTGACGGGTGAAAAAATGTTCATTAATGAGATAAAAAACAGTGGACAAAGCAATGTTTTACTGTTATAATAGATTTTGTTGACGACACAAAATTATATTGACATGTAGCTCAGTAGGTAGAGCGACCGACTGTTAATCGGTTTGTCGTGGGTTCGA
>OLNX01001902.1_pt1 | contig 16682 bp, 21 predicted proteins | sample 1672611 | NCBI WGS metagenome assembly OLNX01 (sample SAMEA3136705, study PRJEB25190) | human gut metagenome | reverse complement strand
TTGCTGCGGAAGATGTCGGCGGCGGTGCCGCCGTGGAATGTCTCGACGCTTGCACAGGCGGCGGGCGTCGCTGCGCTGGGCGATGCGGAGTTTCTGGAGAAAAACCGAACCATCATCCGAGCGGAGCGCCCGTGGCTCGAGGAAAAACTGAGGAAATTCGGCTTTTGGGTGTGCCCATCGCAGGTGAATTACATCTTATTCCGTGGCGATGTGGGCTTGACGGAACAGCTGCGAGCGCGCGGCGTCGCGATCCGCGACTGCGCAAATTTCGAGGGCCTGACATCCGGCTGGTATCGCGTCGCGGTCCGGCGGCACGAGGAAAACGAACAGCTCATCGCGGCGATCAAAAAAGTGGGAAAGGAGTGAGCGCATGGCAAAAACTATCATGATCCAGGGGACGATGTCCAACGCGGGCAAGAGTCTGCTGGCCGCGGGGCTCTGCCGCGTTTTGAAGCAGGACGGCTATCGCGTTGCCCCGTTCAAGAGCCAGAATATGGCGCTCAACTCGTTCATCACGAAAGATGGCGGCGAGATGGGGCGCGCGCAGGTGGTGCAGGCTGAGGCCGCGGGCATCGAGCCGGATGTGCGCATGAATCCGATTTTACTGAAGCCGACGACGGACGTCGGCAGTCAGGTCATCGTGAACGGACGCGTACAGGGCAATATGCCCGCGATGGAATACTATCGCAGAAAGCGCGACTTTATCCCCGCGGTGATGGAGGCCTATGAGAGCTTGGCACGCGAGTACGACATCATCGTCATCGAGGGCGCGGGCAGCCCCGCGGAAATCAATTTGCAGGAAAACGACATCGTCAACATGGGTCTTGCCCGCATGGTGGATGCGCCGGTGCTGCTGGTGGGCGACATCGACCGCGGCGGCGTGTTCGCCCAGCTCTACGGCACGGTCGCGCTGCAAAGTGAAGAGGACAGAAGGCGCATCAAGGGCGTTGTTGTCAACAAATTCCGCGGTGACCGCGCCATTCTGGAACCGGGGCTCAAAACGCTTGAGGAGCTTTGCGGCGTACCCGTGGCGGGCGTTGTGCCATATCTCCATGTCGACATCGACGACGAGGATAGCTTGAGCGAACGCTTCGGGCGGGATAAGGAGCCGCGGCTCATCGACATTGCGGTCATCCGCCTGCCGCGCATTTCGAACTTTACGGATTTTTCGCCGTTTGAGCGCTACGAGAATGTCTCGCTCCGCTATGTGGAGCGGGCGCGGGACCTGCGCGCGCCGGATATGATCGTGATTCCCGGTACGAAGAGTACGATCGCCGACCTCCAATGGCTCCGCCAGAGCGGGCTGGAGGCGTCGATCCAAAAGGCTGCGAGCGGCGGCACGCTGGTTTTCGGCGTCTGCGGCGGCTATCAGATGCTGGGGCGGCACATTTCCGACCCCGAACAGGTCGAGGCCGCGGGCGTGACGGAGATCGACGGAATGGGCCTTCTGCCGCTCGAAACAGTATTTCAGGGCGAAAAGGTGCAGACGCAGACAAACGGCGTCTTCTCCGGCGTCGCGGGACTGCTCTCTGAGCTGAACGGCAAGCGCTACGCGGGCTACGAGATCCACATGGGCCGCAGCGAAGAAGCGCGCGGCGCGCTCTTCAGCATGGGCAATGTCTACGGCAGCTATGTCCACGGTATTTTCGATGAACAAGAGGTCGCCGACACGATCTTAAAAGCGCTGTGCACGAAAAAGGGCGTTTCCTTTGAATCGCTCGGCACCTTTGACGCGAGGGCCTACAAGGAGCGGCAGTATGATCTGCTGGCAGACGCGGTGCGCGCGGGGCTCGATATGCCGCTCATCTACCGCATTTTGAATCAGGAGGTGTGAGCATGCAGGGGCTGATTCATCTGTACTTCGGCGACGGCAAGGGCAAGACGACCGCGGCGGTCGGACTGAGCGTCCGCGCGGCGGGCGCTGGAAAGCGCGTGCTGTTTGCACAGTTTTTGAAGGACGGCAGCTCGTCCGAGTTGAACGTCCTGCGCGCGCTGCCAAATGTTGAGGTCGCGTGCTGCACGCAGAACTTCGGCTTTTTCAAGGCGATGGACGGGCAGACGAAAGCGGCGGCGCGGCTGACCTATTCCGCGCTGCTGGAAGACGTGATGCGAAAGAGCGCGGACGGCGTTGATCTGCTCGTGCTCGACGAGGCGGTCGCCGCCTGCAACCACGGCTTGATCGAAGAGGCAACGCTGATCAGCTTTCTGCGCGGCAGACCAAAAGCGCTTGAAGTCGTGCTGACGGGGCGAGATCCGTCGCAGCATTTGCTGGACGCCGCCGACTATGTGACGGAGATGCGCAAGCGCAAGCACCCGTTTGACCGAGGAATCGCGGCGCGGCGCGGCGTCGAATTTTAAGAAGGGAAGAGCCATGCAGAAGGAATTGGACGCGCTTGTGCGCGAAGTTTTGCCGCTTGATCGCAGCGCGATGACGGCGGCGGAAGAGTATCAGGCGCGGCTTGCCAAGCCCCCCGGCAGCCTCGGGCGGCTCGAAGAGATCTCCATCCAGCTCGCGGGAATCACGGGGCATGTGCACAATGCACTCAATAAAAAGCAGCTGCTCGTCTTCGCTGCGGACAACGGCGTGGTGGCCGAGGGCGTTTCCAGCGCGCCGCAGTCCGTGACGAAGCAGCAGACCATCAACCTGATGCGGGGCAAGACGGGAGCTGCGGTGCTGGCAAAGCACTTTGGCTGTGGCTTGACCGTGTGCGATGTCGGCGTGAATGCCGATATTTACGAGAGCGCCGTTTTGAACCGCAAGATCGCCTACGGCACGCAAAATATCTGCACCGGCCCCGCGATGACGCGGGAGCAAACCTTACAGGCCATCCTGACCGGCGCAGAGATCGCGAGGACGGTCGACGCGGACGTGATCGGTGTCGGCGAAATGGGCATCGGCAACACGACGACCTCTTCGGCGGTGCTGGCCGTGCTGCTGGGAGCGGACGTCGAGGCCGTGACGGGCCGCGGCGGCGGTATCACGGAGGAGAGCTTTCGCAAAAAGAAAGCGGTCATCCGCACCGCCATTGAGGTAAATCGGCCGGACAGGGACGACGTTGTCGGCGTCCTTTCCAAGGTCGGCGGCTTTGACCTCGCGGCGATGTGCGGCGCATTTTTGGGCGCGGCGGCGGCACGCCGGCCAGCGGTCATCGACGGCCTCATTTCCGCCGCGGCGGCGCTGTGCGCCGTCAGGCTGTGCCCGAATGTGCGCGGCTACCTGGTGCCGAGCCACACCTCGTTTGAGATCGGCTACCGCCTCGCGATGGAGGCGATGGACCTGCGCCCGCTGTTTGACCTCGGCATGCGATTGGGCGAGGGGAGCGGCTGTCCGCTCGCCTTTCAGGTGCTCGACGCTGCGTGCGCTGTCATCAACGACATGGCGACCTTTGACGAGGCGGGCATCAACGACGACTATCTGGACGAAATTCGCCGGGGCGACCAGTTCACGCCCTGAGAGAAGGGAACGCGCATGGGAACGCTGATCATGATCTCCGGTGCAAACGGCAGCGGCAAGAGCCGTTATGCCGAGCGCATCGTCGCGCGCACGACAGGCGAGCGCTATTACATCGCCACGATGCGCCCCTGCTCGGAGGAAAATTTACAGCGCATCGAAAAGCACCGCGAGCAGCGAAAAGACCTGCAATTTACGACGCTCGAATGCCCATATCAGGTCGGCGCGGCGGCGGTCGAAAGGGACGGCGTCGTGCTGCTTGAGGATGTGTCGAATCTGCTGGCAAACGCGATGTTCGAGCGCGGCGGGGATGAAGCAAGCGTGTACGCGGACATCGAAGCGCTGTGCTCGCGCTGCCGTCTGCTCGTCGCGGTGACGATCACAGGCCTGCGCGCCGACGGCTACGACGGCGAGACAGCGGCTTACATCCGCGCGCTGAACGGCCTGAATCAAAGACTGTACGACCGCGCCGCGGCGGCGGTCGCAATGAAAGACGGCACGCCGTTTGCCGAAAAGGGAGACCTCGATGAGATTATTTGAATCGCTTTTGATCGCGCTGTCGACGTACAGCGCGGTGCCCGTTCCGCAGCTTGATTGGAACGAAAAAAATATGCGCTACGCGATCTGCTTTTTCCCCGCGGTGGGTGTTCTCTGCGGCGCGGCGCTCTGGCTGTGGGCTGTACTTGCGCAGGCGACGGGCATGAGCGGCGTGCTGTTCGCGGCAATCGCGGCGTGCCTGCCGATTTTAGTGACAGGCGGCATCCACATGGACGGTTATCTCGACACGGTGGACGCACTCTCGTCGCACCAGACGCGCGAGAAAAAGCTCGCGATCATGAAGGATGCCAACTGCGGCGCGTTCGCGGTCATTTACGGCGGCGTGTACCTGCTCGCCTACGCGGGCTTTGCCTACGAGGTGTTCGCCGCGGGGCATATTTTGCTGATTTGCCCGCTATTCGTGCTCTCTCGCGCGCTGTCGGGCCTGTGCGCGGTGAATCTGCCGAATGCGCGAAAGTCCGGCATGCTCTGTGCCTTCACAAGCGGCGTTCAGCGCCGCACGGCGACAGTCGCGCTCACGCTCGTCGGCCTCGCCGCCGCGGCGGGGATGGTCTGGATGTCTCCCACGGCTGGCGGGATGGCGGCGGCGTTTGTGGTGGTTTCCGCGCTCAAGTATCGCAGATTCGCGCTGGCACAGTTTGGCGGCGTGACAGGGGACACGTCGGGCTTCTTTTTGCAGCTCTGCGAGCTCTGCGGCCTGATCGGCATTTGGATCGGAGGGCTGCTGTGATCGACATTTTCTTCATCCGCCACGGCGCGACGGAGGGAAATCTCCGCCGCCGCTACATCGGCCGCACGGACGAGCCGCTGTGCGAGGCGGGCATCGCACAGGTCAAAGCGCTGCAAAAGCGGGGGCTTTCAGTCAATCGGCTTTTTGTCAGCCCCATGCTGCGCACGCGGCAGACGGCGGACATTCTTTTTCCGAAGATGCACTATACCGTCGTGGACGGCTTGATTGAGACGGATTTTGGCCGCTTTGAGGGGAAGTCCGCAGACGAGCTTTCGGGCGACCCCGCCTATCAGGAGTGGGTCGATGCGATGTGCCTGACGCCCATCCCCGAGGGTGAGAGCGTAACGGACTTCAAAACGCGTTGCTGCGAGGCGTTTGCGGAGACGATCAAAAATGTGCCGGACGGCTCTCACGTGGGATTCGTCGTCCACGGCGGCGTCATCATGGCGATCATGGAGGCCTATGCGCGTCCGAAGAAGGACTTTTATGCCTACCACATCGGAAACGGCGAATGCCTGCAAGGCGTGTATGACGGAGAAACAATTCAGATCAAATAGTGAACACCGCCCGCATTCCGGATATCTTTCCGGAACGCGGACGGTGTCTTTATATGGTATCGGTGTGGTTACACCGTCGGCGCGGCGTAGGCCACGTCGTACTCGCTCTACTGGATGCGGATGGAGCAGCGTGCGCCGCCCGCGGAAAGGAACGAATTGATCTCACACATCGACCAGAGCTTCGTGACGGGATCCTGCTGGCGGATGCGCATGTTGTGCGTCTCCTGCGAGTTTGTGTACACGGTGCCGTCGATCGCAATGCTTGCGGAAATGCTGCTGCCGTTGAGCGTCTGTGTCTCGATCGTGCTGCCGTCGTAGATGGTCGTTCTGCGCAGGTCGACCAAAACGGGCGCGGCGGTGTTCTTCGGCACGATGCTGATGCGCAGCGCGCTGGCCGACGCGCGCTGATAGGTCAAAATCAGGTCCTTGAGCGGAATATTCAGCGTGCTGTCTGCCGCGGAGAGGTCGACATGGTACTCGGTGAACGGCGCGAATAGATTAGGCGTCGTCAACTCCTGCTCGCTGGTTTGGAAGTGCAGCTTGTAGCTCAGTGGGGTGTCCTACGCGACGGTGATGACCAGCGTTTCGCCGGTGTCGCCTTTCTCGCCTTGGATGCCCTGTTCGCCTTTTTCTCCGCGCTCGCCTCGGGGACCAATGGGTCCCTGCGGGCCGGGATCGCCCTTTGGGCCGATGGGACCGCGGTCGGCCCCTGGATCGTGACATAGCTATACGGATCGGACGGGCAGCAGCCGTTCCCGCGGCAGGACTCCGTGTAGTAATTCATAGACGTCTCCCCCTGACATGATATCGGTGCTTTATCCTATGCATCGGACGAAGAAACAGCGCACAGCAGGGAAGAAAAAGGCGGCAGACATGCATCTGCCGCCCGCCGCTTTTATGAAAGACGGTTTTTATTGACGAAACCTCAACTTTGTATTATGTTATACATAGAAATCATATTGTCAGGCATAAAAGGAGAAAATTATGAACGATACGCCCGGATATGTGAAAAATTTGAAAAAAGAGTCTGTGGTGCAGAGTGTCATCAACTGCCTGACAGACGCCATGCGCAATAAAGAGCTCAAGCCCGGCGACCGCATCCCGCCCGAGCCGGAGCTGGCCGCGTCGATGGGCGTTGCCCGCAGTTCCGTACGTGAGGCCATCAAAATCCTCTCCTACCTCGGCGTGCTGGAGAGCAAGCGTTCAGAGGGGACCTTTGTTTGCAGCGGCTTCCAGGAGAGCATGATCGATCCGATGATCTACGGCATCATCCTGAATCAGGATTCCTTCGACAATCTGATGGAGCTGCGTGAGATGGTCGAGACCGGCATCATGAGCCTTGCCAGCCAGAAGTATGACGAGGAGGATGGCCATGCGCTCGAGGCGATGCTCGAACAGATGAAAGAGATCGTCCACAGCGGTGACAACGAGGTCGACCGCTTCTTCGCCGTGGACAACGAGTTCCACGACCTGATCTCGCAGATGGGCAAAAATCCGCTGGCCGACAAGATCAGCCGCGTCGTGCGCACGCTGACGCACGCCGTCCGCTACGAGACCGTCAGCACGATGATCACGAGCGGCAGAGGCGACGAGCTCGTCGCCGCGCACAGCAAGCTCCTTGAGATCCTCAGGGGACACGAGGGAGAGGACGTGGAGGAGATCGTCCGCGGCACCTACTTCGGCGATATCATCCACGGCGAAGAGAAGTAACTGAAAATGCAAGGCCCGCCGTCGCATCTGCGACGGCGGGCTTTTTTGACGGAAAATCGATAGTCTAGCTGATGGAATTTGTGCGATTTGCGGAAATTGCCCTTTTCTTTTGTTTGAACCTGCGCGATACTGTCATCAAGAAAATGACGGCGGCTCATCCGGCAATGACGAATCGAGAGGAGGGAAGGCGATGTCCAATGAAAACGGTCCCGTACAGTCCGCTGCCAAGGCGCTGCGGCTGCTCGACCTGCTGATGGAGGCGCACCAGCCGCTCACGCTGGCCGCGCTGAGCGAGCAGACCGGCTGGCCGAAGAGCACGATCCACGGCCTTTTGAGCACGATGCGCGAGAGCGCGGTCGTGGACCAGCAGAGCGACGGGCGCTACTGCCTCGGCGTGCGGCTTTTTGAGTACGGCTGTGCCGTGGGCGCAAGCTGGAGCGTTTCAGACCTGGCAAAGCCGCATTTGCAGCATTTGGCAAGCGTGACAGGGCCGTCGGTGTTCCTCTCGATGTTGAATCGCTCAGAGGTCATCACCATTGAACAGGTGCAGTCCCGCGCGGGACTGCGCGTCGTGTCGGAGGTCGGGACGCGTCTGCCGCTGCACTGCACCTCGCAGGGCAAGGTGTTTCTATCCGCGATGGCCGACCACGAGGCGAAGCGCGTCCTGTCGCGCCGCACATTGGAGCCCTATACGCCCAAGACCCTCGTCACGTGGGAGGAGCTCTTCCGTGTGATGCAGGCCGCGCGTGAAAACGGCTATGCCGTGGAGGATGGCGAGTACCGCTTCGGCCTGTGCTCGTCCTCCGCGCCCGTGCGCGACAGCTCCGGCGCGGTGCGCTACGCCGTCGGCGTTGTCGGCATGTTCGACAGTGTGCGTTCGCCGGATTTCCAGCGCGATATTGACTTGACCTGCGCCGCGGCGGCGCAGATCTCAACGGCACTCGGCTATCGGGCGTAAGCAGAGAAATTTTGTGCCGCGGAGGGCGGCAATATCAGAATGGAACAGGGGAGGAGACGCAATGGCAATCAAACGCAAATTCCCGCCCCGCGTGGCGACGGTCTATTGCAGCGGCGGCTGCCGCGCAAAAAGGGATGAGGACGGCGGAAAGATCGTCCAGCGCGGCACGCACGACGAGCTCATCCAGGAGGACGGCATCTACGCCGACTTCGTCGGCGGCAAGAAGGAGACCGCCGGCTGGAAGCTGAAAAAAAGGAAAAAGAGCGCGGAGAGGTTTGACCTCTCCGCGCTCTTTTGGTATGAGGACTCTTACGGCGGCGCACCGGTGCGAAAATGGAGAGGATGTTTCTGCAAAGCTGCGCGTTCACTGTCTTGACAATTATCATGCGCAGCATTACAATAAAACCCATAAAAAGCCGCCTTTCGCGGCATTTTTACGGATCGGCGGTTAGATATAGCTAACTGATGAAATTGCGACATTTGGTTAGAGGAAACTAACTGCTTTGAGGAACTACCATCGCGTCGGACGGGGGAGAGGACATGCACATTTTGGAACACGGACAAGGGCAGGAAAAGACACTGTTGTTTCTGCCCTGCACGGCGGAACCCGTCTGGGCGTTTGAAAAGACGGTCGCGCGGCTTACACAGTCGTGGCATGTCTTTCAGGTCGTTTACGATGGGCACGAGCCGTCTTATCCTGGTGACTTTACCTCAGTTGAGCAGACGGTCGATGAGATCACGGACTATCTTCGCGCGCAGGGTGTGACTTGCCTCGACGCGGCCTACGGCTGCTCGCTCGGCGGCGCATGTTTGACGCGGCTGCTGGCGCTTGGCGAGCTGCCAGTCAAGCGCGCCATCATCGACGGCGGCATCACGCCGTACCAGCTGCCGTATCTCATACGAAAGCTGCTGCTTGCGCGCGATGTGCTGTCGTTCAAGCTCGCCGCGAATAACCGCAAAATCTTAGAGGCGGCTTTTCCGCCGGAACGATTCACGCTGCCGGGGCGCGACCCCAAAAAGGAATACGACGCCATCGAGGCATACTTAAAGACCTACTCGGATCAGACCATCCGCAACATTTTCTGGTCGGGGAACAACTATGTTCTGCCAAAGACGCCCGCAAAGATCGGCACGAAGATCACCTACTGGTACGGCGACGAGGAGAAGAAGGACCGCAGGAGCAATATCCGCTTCATCAAGCACTATTTTCCGCAGGCACGTATCCACGGCATCCCGAAGATGGCGCACGCAGAGCTTGTGATGATCTCCCCCGAGGAGTTCTGCCGCTATTTCGATAAATTCATGTGCAGGTAAAGAGGAAAAAACGATGGATCGAAAAGAGAACATCCGCAATGCTTACCGCCTGACGGGCAGCAACAATTTTTACGACGGCATGGTCACCTGCTCCACCGTCTCGGGCAAGGCCGTGTGCCGCTTGGTGTGGGATATGGGCAAGGAGGAGTGCGGCGAATATCTGAATAAGGCTTTCACTGGTGTGCCGGAGGACTTTGCGGGAAAGCTCCTCGAGGTCCCCGTGGGCACAGGCATTCTGACGATGCCGCTCTATCAAACGCTGCCGCGCGCCGATATTACCTGCCTTGACTATTCACCCGACATGATGGGGCAGGCGAGGGAAAAGGCTGAGCGCATGGGACTCCAAAATGTGCAGTTCCGGCAGGGCGACGTGGGCGCGCTGCCGTATGAGGACAGCAGCTTTGATATCGTGCTGTCGCTCAACGGCTTCCACGCCTTCCCCGATAAGGAGGCGGCATACCGCGAGACGTTCCGCGTGCTGAAGCCGGGCGGTACGTTCTGCGGCTGCTTCTATGTGTCGGGCGAGTGCAGAAGGACGGACCGACTCATAAAAAAAGTCTACGAGCCGATGAAATTCTTCACCCCGCCGTATGAAACGGTGCAAAGCCTGAAAGTACGCCTTGAGGGCATGTACGCTGATGTGCAGCTCGGCAATTTAAAGAGCATCGCGTGGTTCGTTTGCAGGAAGGCGGAGCGCGCGAAAAAGATGGAGGAAGGACACCATGAGTGAGAAGATCACGCTCTCCGGCGTGCCGGAGACGATGTTACAGACGGTTTACGCCCGCGCGAAGGAGACGAAGACGCGCGGCGCGATCACCGACAACAAGGCGGTCGAGATCATCGACCGGTTCGACTACGATTTTTCGATGGCCGACAAGGACGCGGCGATGCACAGCGGCGTTATAGCGCGCACCATCGTGCTCGATAAGCTTGTGAAGACTTACCTTGCGGGGCATGGCGGTGCGGTGGTCGTGAACATCGCCTGCGGGCTCGACACGCGCTGCTACCGCATGAGCGACTATTCGCACTGGTACAATTTAGACCTGCCCGAGACGATCGCCGTGCGCGAAAAGCTCCTGCCTGAGAGCAGAAAGATCTCGCAGATCACCATGTCCGCGATGGACGACTGGGGCGGCGAGATCAAGGTGACGAGCACGGACGTCCTCGTCATCATCGAGGGCTTGACGATGTACTTATTGGAGAGCGACGTCAAGCGCATCTTCGACGTCATCGCGGCGCGCTTTGACCGCGCGACGGTGCTTGTCGAGACGATGAACCCGATGGTCGTGAAGCGCTTTAAGGAGAAGTCCATCGAGGCGAGCAAGGCAAAATTCAGCTGGGGCGTTAAAAACGGCGCGGCGCTCGCCGCGCTGCTGCCGGATTTCCGCTTTGTCGAAGAGCACAGCCTGTGCGAGGGCATGGCGGAATTTGTGTCCATCTACAAGCTGCTCGGCAAGATCCCGGCAATCAGCAATATCTCCAACCGCATCGTCGTGCTGGAGAAAAAGTGAGGAGGAATATCCATGATTTGGAGTACGGTTTGGATCGAAGCGGTCGTTTTTACGGCGCTTTTCACGGCAATGGTGATGATCCCTACCATCAAGCACCCGGAGATCGGCGTGCACAACTATCCGCCTGATATTCAGGAGGAATATTTCAAGACGCACGAGCACGTTCCGGTCGCGCCGCTCAGCGGCCGCACCATCGCGTTCAAGGGCTTTGGCATCGTGCTGTTCGCGGTGCTTTTGACGTACGGGGCCATCCTTGCCGGGGCGGACAGCTTTTGGACGGGCGCGGAATTCGCGGCCATCCTCTTTCTGATCGTCGGCGCGTGGGACACGTTTTTCCTCGACTGGGTGCTGTTCGCGCATCTGAAAGTATTCCGCCTGCCGGGGACCGAGCACATGGACAAGGCCTACGCGCAGAAGTGGTTCCACGTGAAGGGGATGCTCTTTCCGAGCTCGCTGTTTCTCGTCATCATCAGCGTGCTCACGGGCCTTCTTGTGATGTGGGTCAAGTGAGCAAAAAGGAGAAAAAAGCATGTCGTTTTTTGAAAATACCCGCAAGCCCGAGGGCCTTGGCGGGAAGCTGATGCTCTCGATGATGAACGTCGGCCATCGCGCGCTCGCGGATTGGGGATTGCAATTTGCCGAGATCGCAAAGGACGCAAGCATCCTGGACTGCGGCTGCGGTGGAGGCGCGAACATCAGGACGATGCTCAAAAAGTGCCCAAACGGCGAGGTCAAAGGCGTCGACTATTCGCCCGTCAGCGTCGAAAAGGCGAAAAAGGTCAACGAGGACGCCATTTTGAATGGCCGCTGCGTCATTTTGCAGGGGAACGTCGCGGATCTCATCTTCGCGGCGAACCAGTTTGATTTGGTCACCGCATTTGAGACGGTCTACTTCTGGCCTGATTTGCTTCAGAGCTTCCGCGAGATCCATCGCGTGCTGAAACCGGGCGGGATGTTTTTGATTTGCAACGAGTGCGGCGGAGACAATGAAAAGGACGAGAAGTGGACGGAGAAGATCGACGGCATGACGATCTATAAAGACGTTCAACTCAAGAACATTTTGGAGCAGGCCGGATTCCGCAATATTCAAATTCACAAGAGCGAAAAGGGCTGGCTCTGCATCACGGCACAAAAGTGAGAAAGCGAGGTCAGGAGCGATGAAGGTCTATGCGTTCGGCGAAGAAAACGCGCCGGCCATTTTGCTGCTGCCGGGCACCTGCTGCCATTGGAAGGGCAACTTCGGCCACGTGATCCCGCTGCTCTCTGACGAGTACCGCGTGCTCTGCGTCAGCTACGACGGCTTTGATGAGACCGAACGGACGGAATTCCCCACGATGCTCGAAGAGACGGCGAAGATCGAGGACTACCTCAAGGTAAACTGCGGCGGGCACATCTGCGCAGCCTACGGCTGCTCGCTCGGCGGCTCGTTTGTGGGCCTTCTGGCCGCAAGGGGGAACATTCGCATGGACTACGGCATCCTCGGCAGCTCGGACTTGGACCAGTCCTCGAAATTCGCGGCAAAATTGCAGACGGACCTTCTGCTGCCACTGATGTTTCCGATGCTGCGCGACGGCAGGTTCAAGTCGCCGCTTCTGCAAAAGCGCGTGGAAAAGCAGATGCGGCAGATGGGTGATTACGGCGCGGCGTTCTTACGGATACTCGGCGGGGCGCGGCCCTATTTGACGCAGCAGAGCTGCAAGAATCAGTTCTATTCCGACCTCATTACGCCGCTGCCTGACAAGCTCGACGTGCCGGGGACGGAAATTCATATCTTCTACGCGCTCAAGATGGGCGAAAAGTACCGCGCCCGCTATGAGCAGCATTTTGCGCATCCTGTCATCCACGAGCAGGACATGCAGCACGAAGAGCTGCTGGCCTGCCACCCGCAGGATTGGGCAGCGCTCGTCAAGAGCATCGTTGGGAAGGAGAAGAGCACGTGAAGTATTTTGAATTCGGACAGGAGCACTCCGAGCTCATGGTCATGCTGCATGGCAGCGGCGTGAGCTACCTTGGCATGCTTCCCACGGCCCAAAAACTGGCGGAGCGGTATCGCGTTGTGCTCGTCGCCTACGACGGCTTCAACCCCAGCGAGCCGGAGACGGAATTTGTTTCGCCCATGGACGAGATCATAACCACATGCAGTATCAAATTCGCGACCCGCAGGGCTTTGCGGCGATGCTGGAGCGCATCATCGAGCAAAATGAACTGCCGCCGCTGCCGTTTTTGTGAAAGTGAGGAAAAGCGCATGAAGAGAAACTACATTATTGCGGCGTTCCGCGAGACTGTCGCGCAGCAATTCCCAGAACAGAGCGTCGAATTGAATCGGCTGCTGGACGAGAAGCTGTCGCGCCTGCGCTCAATGCATCTGAACGCGTCGAAAGGAAAACAGTTCCATTTGGAAAGTCAAATTTTGCCCGGCATCGCTGCCTACGAGACCTTGCAGACCGTCATGCCCGAGGACGAGGCGCTGCAAACCGTCCACGGCTATGTGGCGGAGCATGCGTGGACGATGAGAAAAACCATCCTCAAGCTGCTCAAGGTTCCGGGGCTCTATCATCTGCCGCCGGTGCTGTTCAGTAAGCTGACGCCAAAATTCTACGGCGAGACGGCGGGCTTTGCGGCCACGGAGTATCAGACCTCCGGCGGCGTCTGGCGCATCGATATGACGAAGTGCCCCTATCACGACACCTGTGTCGAACACGGCTGTCCGGAGCTCTGCCCCTGCTTCTGCGACAGCGACAACATCGCCTATGATGACCTGCACCCGAAGCTCGTCTGGCACCGCACAAAGACGCTCGGCCGCGGGAATGAGTGCTGCGACTTCTGCCTGAAGCTCGCGGGAAAATGAAAGGAGAGACCGATGAAGTACCACATTGAGAAAAACACCGTGCAGGAGACGCTCGTCATCCCGCTCTACGGGCGCAAGATGTGCTCGGTGCTCTACCCGAACCTGTTCCGCGACGAGACGGCCATGCGCTTGATCGAAGAGATCGACTACGATTTTTCCACGCTCGCGAAAAGGTCGCAGAGCATGATGCAGCAGTTCGGCTTTTTAGAGTGCGCCATGCGGCAGAGCGACCTCGCCTGCGAGGTGCGGGATTATCTGCGATCGCACCCGAACGCGGCGGTCGTGAACCTCGGCTGCGGGCTGGACGCCACGGGCCGCGCCTGTGACAACGGCACGTGCAAAATTTACAACCTCGACTTTCCCGCTGTCATCGCCGTGCGCGATGCGCTCCTGCCCGCGGGAGAGCGCGAGATAAACATCCCCTGCAACTTAAATGACACCTCATGGTTCAGTGAGATCGACGCGAGCGGCGGCGCGGTGTTCTTCGCCGCGGGTGTGTTCTACTATTTCCTCACGCCGCAGGTCAAAGCGCTCGTGTGCGCGATGGCGGAGGCGTTCCCAGGCGGCAAGCTCGTCTTCGACGCGGCGAACCGCAAGGCGGTCAAGCTGATGCTCAAAACATGGCTCAAGGACGCGGAGATCAAGGACGTCGGCGCGTATTTCGCCGTCACCGACGCAAGGCGCGAGCTTTCGGCGTGGAGCGATAGGCTGCGTGTGTCCTCGCGCGGCTACATGCTGGGCTACAACGACTTGAGGAATCAAAATGTACGGAAATTCTTCCGCTTTTTATCGAAGGTCGGCGACGGCATGATGAACATGCAGATCGTCCGCCTCGACTTTGCAAAGGAGAATAAAAAGCATGAGTGACTTCAATGACATCGGCATCTCGCGTGAGCTTGACTGGCCGCGCATCAAAAAGCTGCTGACCATCGGCCTTTTTTGCGTCCGTTCTGCACCTCGCCGATGACCTGATCCTCGGCTAGGGCGTGGAGGACAAGGCGCTTGAAGGCGTTCTACAGATGCTATCGGCCTATACTTCTACCTCGGACAGCGGCCTTTTTGCCGCGGCGCTGCTGGGGCTTTTCGGCGTGGTGCTTGAGGGACTTGCCGCTTCGGTGTTTACCGCCTGATGGCGGCGAAGTCGCCGAAATACGCGCACCGCTGCCGCTCCGGCATTTTCGGCTACCTGATGTTCTGCGCGTGCGGCTTCCATCGGTGTGCGCGGCGGTGTTTCTGATGAAACACGGGCTTTCCGAAGCACTTTTGACGCAGTACAGCGCATACTTCCTGATGCCGCCGCTCGTGCTGTTCTGGATCTTCTTCTTTGTGCTGGTGATGACGCAGATCGTCGCATTCCGAAAGGGGCTGACACCGTATCGGTGCTGCGTCTTCTCTATGGCGTTCGGCATGCTCGTGTATTTTCTCGCGGCGCTGCTCGGCAACCGGCCGCTTGGCAACGCCCTGCGCTGCGCGTGGCTCGCCATCGGCAACGTCTGGATGTTCGGCGGGCTGCTCGTGACGATGAAAAAAGCGCAGCGAGCGTAAGACAGGGGAGAAGACCTCACGGCAAACCGACGCTCTGATATCGGCAAGCGTAAAAAATACGGGAGGGAAGACAATGAACGACGATCAGCTGCAATTTGACCGCACCTGCCATGTGATCTATTCAAAGCCCTGCAAGGCGGAAATTCGGGAGAAGATCGCGCACCACTATCCGGAATCGCAGCGCGAAGCCGTCTGGGAGCGCGTGCAGATGCAGTATGTCGACTTTTTGAGCGACTGGCGCACCGACCTTGGCGGGGAGAAAAACTTTCACAACGGCCCGGGCGGCAATTACGACTGCATCGCGCTGATGGCGTATTACGTCGTCTGCAAGGACGTGACAAGCCTTCAAGAGATCGAGGAGATGGAGGGGAAGCTCTTCCTGCCGTCGTTCCGAAAGCTCGGCAAGCTCAAATTCATCGACATCAACAAGCCGCTTTGCAAAAAGCTCCTGCACCGCGCGTTTTTGAACGCGAAAAAGCAGTGCGACAAGTGGGGCGACTTTGAGATGCACGTTGCGCCGTTTGACAAGGATCAGCCCATCTACTATGAGTTCACCGCCTGTCCGACCGCGGAATTCGCCAAAAAGCACGACCTTCTCGAGGTCATGCCCGCGCTCTGTAATCCGGATTTTGCCGGCATGGAGCTCATTCACGCGCGTCTCATCCGCAAAACGACCTGTTCGAACGGCTGCAAATGCGACTAAAATCAGGCTGAGCACTCGTTTTTTCTGCATGATTTTCTCCCTTGATCCGATGGTGCCGCCGCTTTCTTTCGGAATGTGGAGGAGCAGCGCGCGGCAAGATCGCGTGCGAGGTGAGCCGCAGGTATGAATTTCGCCACAAATTTGTTAAGAAATCGACAAAATTTACTTTCCTATACGCCGAAGGAGCAGTTATTGCAAGGAAGAAACGGAAATTTACGCAAAATGCGCCGCTTTTTTACATATATTTTTCCCGCGCGACACGAGAATTGTTCATACTTTATTTACACCAAATTTAGGTTCGCTTAAAGAATCCACGTTATACTTCAGCCATAGCCTAAAACAAAGGGCGACAAACAAAAAATTCTGGGGTCCACTGTCCACCTCGCCGAACGGCCAAAGCGGCAGACCAAGAAAAACACCGCGGCGCGGTGTTATGATAAAGATCAAGGATCAGTGCAAGCAAACAGCACCGGCGAGAGTTTTCCATCTTTCTCTCGCCGGTGCTGCATTTTATATTTTGAGCTTAATTCGCTGCGGGGGCCTTTTCAAATTCTGCCGCGACCTGCTCGAGCAGTTTGCGGATGGGGAGGTGCTGCGGGCAGACCTTTTCGCACTTGCCGCACTTTAAGCAGTCGGACGCCATGCGGCCCGGCGCGGTGTGGACATCTTCATAGTAGCAGTCCGCGTTCCAGTCGTGGTGAATCTGCTTGGCGTTCATAATGGCGAAGAGGTCAGGGATAGAGATGTGCTTGGGGCAGCCGTCCGTGCAGTAGCGGCAGGCCGTGCAGGGGATGAGG
>OLNX01001897.1_pt1 | contig 16733 bp, 17 predicted proteins | sample 1672611 | NCBI WGS metagenome assembly OLNX01 (sample SAMEA3136705, study PRJEB25190) | human gut metagenome | reverse complement strand
ACGTTATTCACTTATGCCGTTCTCGCGACACAAGAGTTATTATATATGATGTTCGCAAGCTTGTCAACATCTTTTTTTATTTTTCACAGAATAATTGTAGCAGTCCGGCCCGCGCCATTCGCAAGACGCATATACGATACTTCTCCGCTGCTATGCAGCTATTTTTGCTCATGAAATGGCACTCCACTCAAAAGCCCCACTATGAGCAAGCTCACGTGGGTTCAGACCTTTTGACCCTGGCATCATAATATAATATTTTTAGCAGGAGGTTTATTATGAAGGTATTGATGATTAATGGAAGTCCTCATAAAGAGGGAAATACATATGCTGCTTTGAAAGAGATGGCGAAGATTTTTGCGGAAGAAGGCATTGAGAGCGAGATAATACAGGTGGGGAACAAACCAATCCGCGGCTGTATCGGCTGCCGTGCCTGTGCGGAGAAAGGCAGATGTGTGTTTGATGATTGTGTAAATGAAATTGCGCCGAAGTTTGAAGCGTGTGACGGGCTTGTTATCGGCAGCCCGGTTTATTATGCATCGGCAAATGGTACGATGATTTCTTTCCTGGATCGGTTGTTTTTCAGCACATCATTTGATAAGACAATGAAGGTAGGAGCGAGTGTAGTGGCGGCAAGAAGAGGCGGGCTCTCAGCGACCTTTGATGAGATGAATAAGTATTTTACCATCTGCGGCATGCCGGTAGCGTCCGGTCAGTACTGGAACAGTGTGCATGGCAGGGAGATTGGCGAGGCGGTTCAGGATGCGGAAGGTATGCAGGGGATGCGGACGCTGGCAAGGAATATGGCGTTTCTGATGCGGGCGATTAAACTTGGGAAGGAACAATACGGTCTTCCGAAGAAAGAACCTTTCGAGAGAACGAATTTTATCCGATGAAAAGAAATGTGACAGCAGGAGAGAAGTTGATAGTTAAATTATATGACGAAATGTATCAGGAAAACTTTTATAATGATTTTGACAAGAACTGACCTGAATTTCTTTCAGGCCAGTTCTTTTTATTGTATAATTAAAAAAATTGAAAAAAGTGTTGACATTTGCGATGAGATGATAGTATAATAAGCAAGTCGGTTGCGGGAAAGAGTAATCAGAACCGCAAGAGATACAGGTATATGGGGTCTTAGCTCAGCTGGGAGAGCATCTGCCTTACAAGCAGAGGGTCACAGGTTCGAGCCCTGTAGGCCCCATCCGTGCCGACGTGGCTCAATTGGCAGAGCAGCTGATTTGTAATCAGCAGGTTACCGGTTCAAGTCCGGTCGTCGGCTTCATGGGCGGATTCCCGAGTGGCCAAAGGGGGCAGACTGTAAATCTGTTAGCTACGCTTTCGAAGGTTCGAATCCTTCTCCGCCCATTCCAAAAGATAAATTTCTTTTGGTGGGTAATGATTTGATATTTTACGAATGAAACTAGGATATCAAAGTTGATTGTCGCGGGGTAGAGCAGTCAGGCAGCTCGTCGGGCTCATAACCCGAAGGTCGTAGGTTCAAATCCTGCTCCCGCAATTTAAGCCCAGATAGCTCAGTTGGTAGAGCAGAGGACTGAAAATCCTTGTGTCGCTGGTTCGATTCCGGCTTTGGGCATTATGGGGCATTAGCTCAGGTGGTAGAGCACTTGACTTTTAATCAAGTTGTCCGGGGTTCGAGTCCCCGATGCCTCACTACCCGAAAAACCGTACAATAGCCGAGATTCCGGCGGTTGTGCGGTTTTTTCTTATTTATTCATATGTGTACATATTAGTATGTTTTGTAGTTGTCAGCTAGTTGTCAGGGGTGTTTTTGGCCCTGTAGTTGTCAAATAGTTGTCAGAAAAGTTGTCAAAAAAAGCACCTCATTATGGGGTGCTTTTGATTCGATTTGATTAAATAATATCTTCAAACATAGCATCGATTTTATATGCAGACTTTTCTTGTTCTTCGTCCAGTGCAGCGTAAACCTTTTCAATCATCTGGTAACTGGCGTGGCCCATTATTTCTACAGCCTTCTTCCGGCTGATTCCTGAATAATAAAGTTTAGTGCAGAAATCATGACGGAATACAACGGCGTTTTGTCTCAAGATCTTTCTGTGTAGTAGCATACAGAAAGTATTTTTCGCCGCCCAGTGTGATACTGGTGGCATATCTTCCATCATTTCTTTTTTGTATCTTGCCATTATATCATCTTTTCTTTTATGGCCGTGCGGGCTAAAAGGTATAAAAAATAAGCCTACACAAAATGGCATTATTGTATAGTTACATAGTTGGTGTATAGGTACTTGGCCGTCTCCTAGTGGGGCGGTCTTTTTTTATAAAATAAAAGAGGAACCGGAAAACCGATTCCCGTTATTTCTTCATTCGTCTGACTACTAACTGACTACTTATTTTTATTTTGATATATGTAAATCCCTGAAGACTATAACTTTTTCAAAATTTTTTTATTTTCCTCTTGATATTTACCCACATGGGTATATAATATAAACATAGAAAGGAGTAACACAGGATGAAAAAGAAAAAAACTAAAAAGTCCATCGACTACAAAGCGTTGGCGGCGCAGGCAATCGTGGACTTAATAGTTGGAATAATACTTATCCTCATAGGTAAGTACATATAGTTCCAAGGCGGGTTCGGTGGGAGCCCGCTCCTTAAAAAGAATATAACATAATCCTGTGAAAAAGTAAACATGAAGATATTGATCACATTGGGAATTTTAATGATTGCGTTTGGTATAGCAAAACTGCTCATCAGTCTGGTTCTATACCTCAAACAGAAAAGGGGGAAATCATGATAATTGCAGAACGCCTAAAAGAAGCACGAAAGAAAAGCGGCATGAACCAAAAAAGTCTGGCTGAAGTGGTCGGCGTATATACCAAAGATATAAGCCGCTGGGAAACCGGTGTGCGAACCCCATCCGCTGAATACATCATACAGATTTGTAAAGCACTGGATATTTCAGCAGATTATTTACTTGGATTAAAAGATTAAAACACACGGGCACCCACATTGTGAGTGCCCGATATTTTTAACCGATATTAACACCCTTTACTTAGAATAAACTGCATCATTTTTAGAAAGAAGGTATACGCAATATTGATTCATGCTGATTCCCTCTCTCTGAGAATGTTCGGCCAGTGATCTGTGCAGGCTTTTAGGAATTCGTAATTTAAACTGTCCAGAGTAATTCTCTAAACTGTCCGGCTCATGGATTTTCACACCATCTTCTAATGCTGCCTCAAGCCATACTTTTTTAGCATCCATAGCATTTGTAACAGCGGATTCTATTGTTTCTCCACATGTGATACATCCTGGAAGATCCGGGAAAGAAACCACAAAACCGCCCTCATCTTTGTCCTCTACAATTTCCATACGATAATTCATTGTTAAATAATCATTCAGCGTTTTCATCATTCATCGCCTCACTTTCCACATACTGCTTCACCATTTCATATCCGTAACTTTCCAACACCTTTATCAAACCGGATGTCTTTTGATAAATTGCGTATACGCCTAATTAGTTTATCCCATTTCGACATTTGTTATATCCCTTAGTCGTAGTATATGTGGTATCACATATGGTGTCAATATATTTTCCCGGTTTTACTTTTATTATGTCTGCTATTACCTCCTACAGTATGTCTGGTCCAATAAAATTTTTTTAGTTCATTTTCCGACAAAATAATGGTATAATAGAAATATTAAATAAGGAATTTCATGAGGAGGTATTTTATGGAAAAAGAACAGATATTTAAGACGAACAAAGTGATATTGATAATGCATTCTATTATCTCCACCATTATGATCCTGGGACTTCTGTATGAATTGACACAGCCAACTTTCAATGCAGTGACATTTGTGGTCAGAATGGTGCTTGTTTTGGGATCTTATGTGGTGGGGGTTGTTTTGTTTGTCAGGAATAAGACAAAAAATATTTACAGCTGGTGCAGCAGTATTGGATTTAGTGTGGTGTATGCGGTTTACCTGTTTTTAGGTGGAAGTCTAAGTGATATTTTCCCGTACTATATTGTTTTGATGATGTGCTATGTTCTTACTATGAACACGGCTTTGGTTCGGACTACCAGTGGTATTTTGCTTGTGATCAATATTGCCAGATGTGTTATGTCATTAGTCACAGCTCATAATATGCCAAATGTTTACAAAGATGTATTTTTCCAGCTGATTGTAACCGTATTGGTCTGCCTGGCTGCAGTGATGGGACAGAAACTGATGAAGGATTTTATGCAGAGTTTTGCAGATAAAGTATTAAAATCAACTCGTAAACAGCAGGCTGTCAGCGAAAAAATTCTCACGGTTGCCACCGATGTTGAAAAATCTGCAGAGAGCATTTATGAAGGCATGGACCGCATTACAGGTAGTACAGAAACGGTAAACGAGTCTATGGGATATGTTTCCAAGGGTGTTGATAACATGGTGGATGCCATTGGAGAGCAAACACAGAGAACGGCGGATATCCAGGAGATCATCGGAAAGGGCCATGAGGAAATGGATCAGATGGTTGAAATTACGGATCGCACCAAAAAGGCTTTGAACGAGGGTGCCAAGGCAATGGACAATCTGTTTAATTCTGTAAAATCTGTTATGGAAGAAAATGATAGCATGAAAGCCTCTGCAGATCAGTTGAGAGTGAAAACAGACGAGATCCGGGGTATTACAGATATTATTCTTGGTATTTCCAGCCAGACCAATCTGCTGGCATTGAATGCTTCTATCGAAGCAGCCCGTGCCGGAGAGCAAGGGAAAGGATTTGCGGTTGTGGCAGATGAAATACGAAATCTGGCGGATCAGACCAGACAGGAAACAGAAAATATTACCACTTTGATTGATGATTTGTCTGCTGAAACAAACGGTGTTGTAGAGAAAGTTCAGAACAGTGTCAGCCTTTCCCAGGTTGAGAGTGATGCAGCAAAGACGGCTAACGATCATTTTACCGGTATTCAGGATTACATTACCGAATTAGGCGGCAGAGTGGGCAAAGTCAGTGAACATATGCAGAATCTTTATGAATCTAACAACCGTATTGTGGACAGCGTCAATACGCTGTCTTCTACCAGTGAAGAAATCAGTGCAAGTGCTCAGGATGTGGCTGAGGCTTCGGATAAAAACGTAAATCTGGTAAATGATTTTATAAATGGTATGACGGGAATACTGGATAATATCAATAGTCTCAAAGAATATACACATGATGAGGAAACAGAATAAATAGCAGGGAGAGTATATTGATGGAAAAGTTCATGGAGGCCGCACTTCAGGAAGCATACGAAGGAATTGAAAAAAATCACGGTGGTCCTTTCGGTGCTGTGGTAGTGAAGGATGGCAGAATCGTGGGAAGAGGACACAACCGGGTGTTGTATAAAAAGGATCCTACCTGTCACGGAGAAATGGAAGCAATACGGGATGCCTGTAAGAATCTGGGAACTCATGATCTTACAGGGTGTCAGTTATACACGACGGCAGAGCCTTGCCCGATGTGCCTGGGAGGTATTTTGTGGTCCAATATTCAGGAAGTATATTTCGGATGTGACCGGATTGATACAGACCGTATTGGTTTCCGGGACGATGTTTTTTATGAATACCTGGATGGAAAAAATGATATTTTATCCATCCGGCAGATTGATCATGAAAAATGTCTTTCGTTGTTTGAGCATTATGAAGCAAAAAAGGCACAGAGATACTAGAAAATATAAGTATAATAAAACCCCCTCTGTCTGGTTTGGCAGAGGGGGTTTTATTTATGAGTGGTGGAATAAAGATTTTTTCTTATAAGGAACAGCATCGGAAGATACATATTCATAACCTGTGTCTGTAATGACTTGTTTTAATTCATCAGCAGGAAGTTCTTCCTCGCTGAGAATGACGGATTCATTTTTCTTTGCAGAAGAATTTACTTTTTTTACCTGAAAGTGATTTCGGATGGCGTCGTTTACATGAGATTCACACATACCGCACATCATGCCGTTAATTTTAACTGTTGTCTGGATCATAGTTAAGCCTTCTTTCGTTTTTTTTGATTCTAACATGGGAGAATTGGCTTGTAAACCCGCTTAATGATATAAAATTATCAATAAAAATAATGCTGTTTTGGATAGAAATGAAAGTTGAATCGTATATAGAGTGAAAAACAAAGGAAAGGGGGATAAAAGATTGCGTGAGTGGACAAAAGAATATTTTCACGAGTTATATGAGGAACACAGCACCATGGCGTACAGACTCTGCATGTTATACCTGAAAAATGAGAGCGATGCAAAAGATGCTCTTCAGGATCTCTTTCTCAAATTGTGGGAAAAGAAACCAAAGTTAAAAAATAAAGAGCATGAAAAAGCATGGATCATCCGGGCAGCAAAGCATAGGTCTCTGGATATTCTGAAAAGCAGCTGGCACAAGAAAAGGAATGTTTACGAACCGGATCGGCAGCAGGTGGCAAGTGAAACAGAAAAAGAGGACAGTCTTTTGAATCAAATTCAAAAACTGCCGCAAAAGTACAGAGAAGTGCTGTATTTGTATTATTATGAAGAATATTCGGTAAAAGAAATCAGTAATCTAACTGCCAGAAAGGAAAGTACGATTCAATCCAGACTGGCGGCTGCCAGACAAAAATTAAAGAGTATGTTAGAAGAAAGTAAGGGGGATCCAATATGAAAAAAGATGAGTTGAAGCAGGCATTTGGAGGATTAGAACCGACAGAAGAACTTACAAAAGAAGTTTGGACCAGGGTAGAGAAAAATATGGAAACGGTGAAGAAAAGAAAGGTAAGTAAGATCGTGAAAGCGGCGGCAGTTGTGTTGATCGCTGCGGGATTATTGGGAGGAATCAATGGACTTAGCGGAAATAAACTGGTGGAGGCTCTGGTAAGTTTCTGGCATGTGGACAAAGAAAGCCAGAGCATTTTGAAAGATATGACAGATTATCATGTAATGGTGGATACGGTATATGCGCCAAAACTTTTGGAATATACAGATCAAAGAATTATATTTGCCGGGAATTTTGGCGTTGTGGTCTACAACAGGCAGAAACAGCAGGTGGCGGCAACCATCAACCTGGCCAAGATCCACAGCAATTATTTTAATGCAGAAACATTAAGTACACAGTTTATTGTGGATGGAAACAAGCTGTATGTGTATAACTGCAAAAAAGGAAAAACCTATGGGAATTATTATTGCTATGATCTGACAGCCGGCGGCAAAGAAGAGAACACACAGGTGGTATCTTTGGAGCCGGTGGAAATAAAAGAAGCCAGTCAGTCTATGGAAACGAAAAGAAAAGAAACACAGAAGGGAAAGTATGAGGGAACCTGGCAGCAGTTTAAGAATCCATCCCAGACTTTCGATACAAAAATGTACAGTGAAGAATCCCTTCAGGTAGAAGAAAAGGGAAAGAAAAAAGATGTCTGTCTGGTTTTAGACAGAAAAGTGGGTGCGAGTGAATATAAGGTGTTTGTATTCAAGCAGGATCACCAGACAGGTAAAATAGAAAAAGAGAAATTAGCAGTGGAGGCTTCTACTGCAGGCAGGGAAAAGAAAAATTATCCAAGGTACAAGGTGGATAATGAAAAGTCGATAGAAGCAGCTATTGTAAAGTGTTTTTATGAAAATCCATCTATGTACGAGGGGTATGTATACAAGGGAAAGGAACAATATTCACAGGTGGAAGAAAGGCGGTGTGATGTGGCGATTCCTGTTATCAAAATCACGGGCGAGAAAAAACAAGGCAAAAAGGTAAAAGTAATGGGTGCTTTTTACTGGTATGGATTGGTTGTTTCCGGAAAAACTCTGTATGAGTCAGATGGCGACGGCAGCGTAGCCGTTATAAACCTGAAGAAAACAAAGAATGGATATCAGGTGGAAAGCGTGGTACGGCCAAGAGATGGTGCTTATCGTCTGATGGATCTGGAAAGTATGTTTGGAAGGGACACGAAGGCGATTGACCAGGCTATGAATGTGGATCTGTCTCCTCATATTTTGAAGAAATATGTGGAGCAAAATAAGCTGGATTTTGACGAATATAAGGCGTTTGGAGAGGATCCGAAAAAAATTCGGTAAAAATTTCTGCACTTTTTTGAAATTTGTTTGCAAGGTTTTCTGATTTCCATCGTTAGTATTAATATCAAGGGAAGTTGATAAATATGATTTACGAAAAAAGAAAGGAGAATTCATATGAAAAGTAAAACAACAAAATTATGGATTGCCGGTGGCATCATGGCAGCAGCGTTCATGACAGCCGCTACCTTGCAGACGGATTATATAACAGCCGATGCAAAAGCAAAGAAGCAGGAAACAAACAGCACAGTAACTTACAAAGTCAAAGGAAGTACACTGACGATCAAGGGCTCGGGAAGCATGTCAGCCAGTATGAAATTTGGCAGCAAAAAGAAAACCAAAAAGATCAAAAAGGTCGTTGTAAAGAAAGGTGTCACAACTATTTCAGCCAATGCGTTTAAAGACTGCAAGAAACTGACCAGTGTTTCACTTCCGTCGGGACTTTTGAAGATCGGAAAGGGAAGTTTTAAAGGAACGGCTATCAAGAGCATTACTATTCCGGCCAGCGTAAGGTTAATGGGAAATCAGGCTTTCAGTGGCTGTACAAAATTAAAAACAGTTACTCTGTCTGACGGCTATCAGTGCTTTGGATATGACAGAGATGAGGGACCGGCGCAGTTAGCGACGGCGACACTTGATAACGTCATAATAAGAAATCCGTTAAAGAGTTTGGATGATCTCACCTGGCTTGGATTTAACACGAAAAATTACACGCTGGCGGCAAAGGACAGCAATTATAAATCCATTGATGGGGCTGTATATAATAAAGACGGCAGTAAACTGCTTTATGTACCGACAAAGAAAACAGGATTAGGTCTCACTGCTGACTGCAAAGAAGTGGATCTCAATGCATTTTCACATTATATCGGAGATGATTTCTATTCAAGATGTAAAAACATGGGAACCATTGTTTTGCCGGCAACTGTTACAAAATTGACTACATCCGTCTGTGCTGGCGATGAAGCCGGAAAGGGACTGCATTTTGATATTCAGAATAAGAATCTGGATGAAGAAAGTATGGCAGCCCTCATTGATTTTGTAGGAATTGATACAGCAAAATCATGGTTTCCACAGGATTTCAGAGAAGAAGGGTTCTTCACGATCTGCAAAAGTACTTATTTGTATAGCGTAAGCAATGCAGGAAAGAAAGAGAAAAAATTGACATTACCGGAAGGAATCAAGACGATCCGTGAAAATTCACTGGCATATCTGGCAGCAGAAGAAGTTGTTTTGCCAGAGGGACTGGAGACGATCGGAACCAGAGCGTTTGAGGGAAGCCGGGAACTGAAAAAAGTGAATTTCCCGGATAGTGTAAAGAGTATAGGAAGCAGGGCATTTTATGATACAAAAATGGGAGACTGCATTCCGGCTCGCTTTGCCAGCGGTAAGGATAAGATTTACAAAGAAACAGGCACGATTGAGTCAAATATTGATAACAATCAGTTGATTCTGGATGGTGGTGAACACACCTATGAATTCGTAGATACAAATACCAGAATATTTAGATTCAGTGTGACAGAAAGGTGCACAGTAGAGGTTAGAAACTCCCTTAGTTACACCACTCTTAAGGAAGCTAAATTCCAGAAAAAAGTAGATGACAACTGGGTTAACCTGGAAGTCATAGGTTCAGGAAATGATGTATACCGTGATCTGACATGTACGGTGGAACCGGGAGAATATCGCGTGGTATATGAGGCTAACAGCAAAGCAGGTGTAATTAATCTGACAGCAACTGTATATACCCGGGCCTGCTATGTACCTGAGAAATACGGTACCAAAAAATCTAAAGCGGTAGAACTGGGAGAAAAAGAATCTGAAGTAGATACTTCTGAAACACCACAGTATTACCGCCAGGGTTATATGACCTACAGTGATGCAAACACAAAATGGTTTAAGTTTACCAAGAAGAAAAAGACATCCGGCAAATTCAAGATTATCAACCAGAACGTAGGATACAAAGGTAAAATGACCATCAGCATTTACAAAAAAGGAAAGAAAAAGGCCGTAAAAACTATTAAATGTAAGAGCATTGACCGCAAGGTAAACAGCCTTAAGGTAAAAGGAAAAGGAACCTATTATGTAAAAATTTACCGTACTTCAAAGTCAACAGTCGGTGAATACACCATCGGTTTTAACTATGGCAAGAAATAAGACGGATGATTGCGGAGGAGTAGAAATTGTGATAAAATGATACCAAATCTGTAAAGTACAGGAGGTATTGTTTTATGAGTAAAAAGTACGCAATAATAGCATTAACAGGAATTGCCGCTGTGCTGGCTGCCGCACCTTCGAGTAAAGCAGCTGTTACAGCGGCAAACAACTATAAACAGGGGAAAGTGTACAAGATCACCCCTAAGTCAAAGCCGTTTAAGAACAAGTATGTAAAGGCTCCTACTTATAACAAAAAGACCAGAACATATTTTACCATCCGCTCCTATATGGAGAAGTTTCAGAAGGCAAAAAAGGGTACTTTGGTCTTGAAAAAAGGAACTTATAAGATCACAAATACGATTCAGGTCCCATCTAATGTAACCATTATTTTGGAAAAAGGCGCCAAGATCGTGAAATCTAATCAGACCGGTACAAAGAAGATGAAGGCAGCTACTACTATTTTTCAGTTGATCAAACCTTCCAATCGGGAAAAATCCAATGTATACGGCGGCCACAATGGAGAGAAAAACATTCATTTCGTAGGAAAAGGCAGCAACGTGATGGATCTGAAGTATCTTAAGGCGAACATTGCTATTGTAATGGGGCACAACAAGGACATTACGGTCTCAGGCATTACATTCCAGAATGTGAATACAGGACATTTTATTGAGATGGATGCTTCTCAGAATGTAACTATTTCCAAGTGCAAGTTTAAAAATGTAAAAAGCGGGTCAGATTATGTGAAAGAAGCCATCAATATTGATACTCCGGATAAGGAGACTAATGGTTTTAACAACATCTGGTCCAAACATGATAAAACACCAAATGAAAATGTAACGATTTCGGGATGCCAGTTTACCAATCTTGGAAGAGCCATCGGTACCCACAAATACAGTGCCAGCGGTGATACACAGATTTATCATAGAAACATTCAGATCTTGAATTGCAAGATTTCCAATATGCGCTGGGATTCGCCGATCCGTGTTATGAACTGGAAAGATTCTGCTATCCAAAATACAGTGATCCAGAATGTAAAACAGCCGGGGAAAAGCGATACACGGGGTGTGTTAGTAAGCGGTGCTGTGAATTTTACCATGGCGGAAAATACATTTATAGGAATGGGGCGTCCGGCGCAGTGTATTGCCTGGAAAAATGATGGCCCAGGATCTGCTTACCCGATTACCTATAATGATTTTACAGAACAAAATCTGGCAGATATGGCGACGAATAAAGGAAAAAAACTGACAGAGCGGTATATCCGCATCAGTCCGGAGTACAATGTATTTGAATATGCCCAGATCATAACAATCAAGAAAGCATGAGAAAAGGAAAGAGAGGTCTGAAATGCATACAGGGATTCCAGAAGAAAAACGGCCGGATTATTTTGATCGGTTGCAGGAACTGATCGGATGTGGAAGTTTGGAATTAATCCAGGAGGATGGAAAGTGCCGCCTGGTATATCTGATGAATGATGCGGCGGAAAGTTTCCTTGTCTTTGAAGAGGCTGTTGTGACCGGTTTTTGTGATAAGAAGATAATGGATAATCATGCCGTTTTGGATCTGTATAAAGAAGGATATATTTTATCGGTGAATCAAGGTGGCGAAAATGCTTTTACTATCCGGTTCCGGAATATGTCCTTTGAAATAAAACTGTATGATTATGGTGATATCGGGCATTTTTGGATCGAGGATGATGAAGATCTTAGGTGGCTTAATTACCATATTTTGATGCTCCGTGATAAAATGTTATATCTTGGCAGAGAAGCCGGCACAGAGGAAGAAGCTGCGCTGGCTTCTCTGGCTGATTTTGAGCCTCTTTACTTTTTCCCTAGTGTGCCAATCGAGTTTCAGCAGACTTGCGGGGCCGGAGCAGAGGAAAAAAAGGCAGCAGCCCAGGTAATGATAGAACTGGCAGCAGGTGATGAAAAACTGGTGCGGCAGTTGGAGAAATATAAGCAGGATCCCAGTTTGAAACAGGCGCGGAAAGTGGCCAGAATGATGCGGAAGAAGGAGCATTTTTATGTGATAGAGACGATCATAGAGCAGATGCGGATTCAGGGTTCCCAATATGAAAAGAGAAAGTATGAGCATCAGGTTAATGATGAGATTAAGAGAGCTGCCACCCGCAAGGATGAATTGCAGAAGGAGGGGTATAAGGTGTACTGGTTCTGGCAGGAACCGTTTATGATCGGAAAAAGGGATGTGCCGTTTTATGCGCAACTTATGATCGTGGATCTGCGGGGCTGGAAAAAGAAAGTGTGGGTGGAGATATATAAGGTGGGGTAAGGGAGAGTAAAAGAAGATATTGTTGTGGTATATTGGGGAAAATTTGATATAATAAAAGATACTATAAGGATGTATGTTTAGGAGGAAGAATAGTTATCAAGTTAATCCACATTGAGAAAGCCACTAGAAAGTTTTCGAGACCGTTTCAAGTTTTGTGTAAACTCAAAAAACTGACATAAGATTTTATTGATAGTTACTAAGAGCAGAGACCAGATTTTGGTTCTCTGCTCTTATCTGCATTATACAGGTATAAATGCACATGTCAAATAGAATCTCTAGAATTCTGCTTTTTCCAGCCGTTCTTCAAAGTAGATCTCCAGCTGGGCTCGTATCTGGGACCAGTCCCTGCGGCGTCCGGTCCATTTTTTAGTGATGTCCATAGTAGCCAGATAGAGCATTTTTAACAGGCTGTCATCGCTTGGAAATACTGTCTTGCTTTTGGTGACCTTACGCAGCTGCCGGTTGAATCCTTCAATCGCATTGGTTGTATAAATGAGCTTCCGCACTTCATTGGGGTATTTAAAATAAGTGGAAAGTGTAGCCCAGCGTTCGCTCCAGGATTTATAGATCTTCGGATATTTGCTGTTCCATTTTTCACCAAAAGATTCTAATTCCTCCAGGGCTGCAGCTTCATCCGGTGCTGCATAGACCATTTTTAAATCTGCCATAAGTTTTTTCAGATCTTTATAAGATACATAATTCGTGGTATTCCGGATCTGGTGGATGATACACTGCTGGATCTCGGTCTTTGGATAAACAGCTTCGATTGCCTGTGGAAATCCGTTCAGTCCATCCACACAAGCGATCAGAATGTCCTGCACACCACGGTTTTTCAATCCGTTAATAATAGACAGCCAGAATTTCGCACCTTCATTTTCCCCAACATACATGCCGATCACATCCTTTTTCCCATCCATATCGATCCCAAGGGCAATGTATACCGCACGTTTCACAATACGCCCTTCGCTGCGGACGTGGTAGTGGATCGCATCCATGTAAACAACAGCATATATCTCCTGTAGTGGACGCTCCTGCCATTCCTTTACAAGTGGCATTATTTTATCGGTAATACGGCTGATCGTGCTGTCTGAAATATCCAGATCATAAAGCTCTTTTAAGTGTGCTTCAATGTCTCCCGTGGTCATTCCTTTTGCATACATAGATATGATCTTTTCTTCCATGTCCTGAGTGACCGTATTCTGATATTTTGGTATCAGCTGCGGTTCATACTCCCCTTTGCGGTCCCTGGGTATTGCAATGTCCATATCCCCATAACTGGTACGCATTGTTTTCCTGGAATGTCCATTCCGGCTGTTATCGGTCTCTTTATTGCGATAATCGTATTTGGAATACCCCAGTTCCTCATTAAGTTCTTCGTCAAGAACTCCTTCCAATAAAACAGACATCATATCCCGCATGATGGAGTTAACATCGTTTCCGCTTTTGATACTGATATCATTCTCCTTGAGATATCCCTGTATCATTTCGCGCATTGCTGCTTTTTGTGGTGAATCACTTTTTCTTCTTGCCATAATAAAAACCTCCAAACTGAGTAATGTTATCTTACATCAGTTTGAAGGTTTACACAAACTTTGGGACACTCCTCAAACGTGGTAACCACGCATATAATTGCAATATAGCAATGATAATAATCTTTAATATTTTTCACTATTGTCATCTTGACTATATGCAAGCACGATCATACTTTGAATTTTTTAATCAAGTACACGAGAATGGTTATACTAGAAAAGAGTCTTTTGATGATTTTTTAAATTCTTTTATAGTAACTTCCCTTTTCCACAATTTTTTCTGGGAATCATTTGATACTTTGATTGACGAAATTACAAAAACATTAGAAGATTCTATGGACAAGGAACTAATTAATGCCGCTCTATCTGAATATTGGCAAGTTGAAAAAAGACCACTTAATCAAGATATATTATTTTCCCAAAAAGTCCATTGCCCTGAATCCCTAAAAGACTTTGATATTATAACATAAACAGGATCGGGTAACCGGTCCTGTTTTTTAGGTAGGCACCTTGTTATAGAGCGCTTACTTTATGAAAATAGTATAACACATCTTCTACTTTTGTGTTATACTATTTTCTTTATAAATTTTTATCCAACAGCTAAAAAACACCCCTTAAGCAGATTTGGTTATTCACCTTTTCTACTTAAGGGGTAGTGTTTTACATCTTTGATAAATCTTTATTTGTTATTTCACAGTAATCTTTATTTTCTTGAAGAAACCATTCTGCGCATACACATATATATAACATTTTCCTTTTTTTAATGCTTTAATTTTACCTTTCTTGTTCACAGTAACAATTTTAGCATTTGATGATTCATATCTAAACTTAGAAATATGCGTCTTGGTTTTTTTTTTACATATTAATTTAGCACTTATTTTTTTCTTCTTGCCCTTCTTTAATTTCAAAGATTTTTTTGCATTTACTTTTTTCGGATTACCATATTTACCACCTGATGTAATCGCATGTACAGATTTTGAAGTATAAGCAATTCTCTTTTCTCCGGCAACATTATAATATGCCACAATGATATATTTATAGAATTTGCCCTTTTTCAACTTCTTATTTGTCCACTTATTTACCGTTCCCTTCGTTATTGTTTTCAGTTTTTTCATCTTGCTGCCACAAGCAGAACCGTAAATAATATAACCATCCGCATTTTTTACTTTTTTCCAAGACAATTTTACAGATTTCTTCTTTCCAGTAGCCTTCAATTGTAATTTAGCAAATAAACTACCTTTAGGATCTCCTTTATCTGTATTTGTTCCTTTTATAAGTTTCTCTACGTTTTTTTCGTTAACAGTTACCAAAAGAAGTTGTTGCTGCTCCGCTGTTAATGTTTGCTTATTTGGTGTTGGTGTCACTACTGGCGTTGGGGTTGGTGTCACTACTGGCGTTGGGGTTGGTGTTGCTTCCGGTCCACCACCGCCTTCTTCTTCAAATACAGCAACAAGCGTTATATCACCTGAAGGCGAAAAATTATATACTTCTGTATTCGTCAAAACAATACCTGCTTGAGTTGTCCAATTTATAAATCTGTACCCTGCATTTGGTCTTGCTATCACTGTTGCTTCATTTCCAATGATTACATCTCCTGCACCATACAAAGTACCTGCAGATTGTATATTAGAACTTATTGTAATTCTTGCTGTTACAAAATCACCATTATTGTAATTTCCACTATTCGCTAATATTGCAATCTCCGATTCAGAGAGGGCACCGTTGTATAAATATACTTCATCTAAAGCCGTGTAGAAATATTGTACCATGGCATCATCGGTTACACCTGTGTACATTGCATAATTGGAAGAGGTAAAAATATCTCCTACAGAAATATCTGTAATAGATTTATTACCATTGATATACAATGTTCCTGTTCCACTATCCACTGTCAGAATAATATTCATCCAAGTTCCGGAACTCGCAACAACTGTTGATGATTTGTTTGTTGTTGCCCCATCCACTTTGGAAATTGTTTGTATACAATTGTTACTGAATGCAGTACTATTCATAGCAATTGATAACTTATCTCCCGTTTCAAAATTGCATAAATGCATTACAGAAGCATTTGCCATGTTCATATTATTTGTCTTCATCCAGAAAGAAATCGTATAATCTTCTGTGCTATTAGGAACGTTTGCATTTTTCGCAAGTTCATATCCATATGTTCCCACTTGCAAATTTACAGAAGTTTTCATCACTCCATTTACAGTATAATTTTCATATTTGTTGTAATTTGCAGCTGATGCAACACCAGTTCCACCTGCTGATACTGTACCCGCATTTTGACCTGTTTTCACGTTTGTCAAACTTTCATTAAATGGATAATATGCCAACAACCTATCATCACTCTGAGGTAAAAATGATGTCGTCGAAATTTTATCTGTATCTAATTCAAATACTGCAGTATAGGAAGCATCTGCCTTGGCTTTAAATGTATAAACAGCATCTGTACTTACTATTTCACCATTTAAACGCCATCCCACAAATTTATAATATGTCGTCGGCGTAGCCTTAATTGTCACATCGTTTCCTATAATTACATCATTTATTGAACCTGTTACTGTTCCTTTAACAACATCCTCAGTATTTACGCTGATATCTACAAACGAGCTTTCTGGCAAGAAATTTGCCTGTAACGTGATATCTCTTGTCACCTTAAAAGTATAAATTGCATTAGTACTTACTTTATTACCCTGCTCATCTGTCCAATACGCGAATTTATATCCTA
>OLNX01001891.1_pt1 | contig 16765 bp, 15 predicted proteins | sample 1672611 | NCBI WGS metagenome assembly OLNX01 (sample SAMEA3136705, study PRJEB25190) | human gut metagenome | reverse complement strand
CCCCGATCAGCGACACCCTCCGGCACCCCAGCTCTGCCAGCTGGTCCGCCGTGTCCAGGCACTCCGCCGTGGACAGCTCGTCGGCCCTGGCCCGCCCCCCGGCGGACCCGCAGTACCGGCACCCGAAGCAGCACGCCAGCGTCAGCTCCCACACGCAGCTACGCAGCCGGAACCCGCTCATTTCTTCTCCTTCACCACCGGCGCGGCATACACCGCCATGATGGGCGGCTCAGACCCGGGCCGCTCCGGCCTTTTCGGACCCTTTATCGGTTTTCCGTCAAGATCCCGTAAAAAGAAGTCCCGGGCATCCCCGTTGGGATATCCCGCTTTTTTGGATGTTTTCCTCTCGTTCATGGACATTGTCCTCCTGCCCTGTTGATTAATTACACATATATTATAGCATAATCCACCCGCCGAATCCAGAAAAATTTCCCTTATCCCCTGAAAATGCACTTGCATTCGACATGACTTTGTGATAGAATAATAACCAAATAACAATAAACTTTGGAAAACCAAAATTACACTTGAAAACGATACCGATATGCGCTATAATAACGTTCCGCAGCTGGGACCGGCATCCCGGCGGCGGAAGCGTTGTCGCATCTTCAATTAGGTCCATTAGTGCCTGAAAATAATGCGCACCGCGCAAATAAACGCAATGGGAGGAACGAGGATATGAAGAAATGGAAACAGGCGTTGGCCCTTGTGCTGGCGCTGGTCATGGCCCTGTCTCTGGTGGCCCTGCCGTCGTTTGCGGCGGATGAGGACGCCAGCGGAAGCGGAACCGCTGCGTCAGACGGACCCGCATGGCCCAATGAGGGTGCGATCAACCTCAGCAAAACGGCCCAGCCTGTGGATGGAAAGGATGGCCTCTATGAGATTACCCTGACCATCCAGGGCAAGAACTACAGCACCACCTCCGATGTGGTCCTGGTCATCGACTGCTCCGGCAGTATGGAGGGCACCAAGCTCACCAACACCCGCAAGGCCGCCAAGGCCTTCGGTGACAAGCTGCTGACGGAGAACAGCACCACCCGCATCGCCATCGTCACCTTTATCGATACGGCCACGGCGTACAACAGCGGCCACTTCTACACGGCCTCCGAGCTGTCTGCCTTCAAGGCCGCCGTGGATGACGCCACCTACGCCAATGGCGGCACCAATCAGCAGGCCGGTATCCATGTGGCCCAGCAGCTGCTGGCCTCTGCTTCTTCCACCGGCAAGCAGAAGAACATCGTCATCCTGTCCGATGGTGAACCTACGTACAGCTATCCATTTGTTGGCGGCAGCGCTACTATTGGCTGCGGACAGTTTCTTAGCCACTGGTTTAGCGGTGATCCTCAGGTTACCTCTTGGCCAACTGTTGCTACACCCAATTATTCGGTGAGGGTTGGTACCGGTGGTGATTTTGAGCTAGATGATGGCAATATTTACTGGAACTGTACTTGTGAACATGGGCGCACGAAGAACATGCAGTACGGTTCTTTCTACTACGCCGACAATGGTAACTTTGTATGCAGTAATGGTTCTAAATCTTCCAACAACGGCGTAGCCACCATCTGGGAGGCCAACCAGGCCAAGACCGCCGGGACCACCATCTTCTCCGTGGCCCTCCAGGCGGGTACCAACGGCGAGAACACCCTGAAATCCTGCGCCACCGATGCTGCCAAGGGCTATTTTGCCATCGCAAATAACGACAACGTGGAGACCAAGCTCACCGCCGCCTTTGAGGCCATCGCCGGCAGCATCGCCAAGGCCGCCACCAACGGCTCGGTCACCGACCCCATGAGCCAGTATGTGAACCTGGCCTTCACCGGCGACCCCAAGGTTACCAACAGCCTGGACGAGTACAATGCCGGTGGATACGATGTCTATCTGAGCCAGGGCACCGTCACCCGCAGCGGCGAGACCCTCAACTGGAACGTCGGCGACATCAACGAGGGTACTCCGGCGGTCATGAAGTACCGCGTGACCCTCAAGGACGGCCTCAGCAAGGATCGGACCTATCCCACCAACGACACCACTACCTTTAATTACACCGACTATCAGGATCAGAAAACCAGCAAGGACTTCGAAATCCCCGAGGTTGCGCCCAACGGTGGTACCATTCTTATTCATTACTATCTGGTGAATGCAAATGGCCAGCCCATCAACGAGAAGGGCGTGGAGGTGGAGTCCCCCGACAAGGCCAAGCAGCTGGCCGCCCAGGAGTATTACCAGATGAACGGCTCCCAGGCCCTGGAATACGACACCTATAACGTCCCCATGAAGGAAATTTCCGGCGCCGCCTACTATGGCTATACTCTGGACGGCGTCACCACCAAGGATGTGACGGAGGCTTCCGTCACAGTCGCGATTACCAATGCCAACCGCGAGGTCTGGTTTGCCTACACTCAGAGCTTCTATGTGGCTCACGTTCAGATGGACGAAAACGGCCAGGCTAAGCAGGTGGGCGACACCGAGACCTACCCCGTCAGCGCCGGGTTTAACCTGACGGACAAGGTCACCAGCGGCTACCTCTACGGCGGCGCGTTCAACAGCGAGGCATGTACCGTGGTTTATCCCTTCGCCGAGGGCGAAACCGGCCTCAGCTTTGCCCCCCAGGCCGGTGCCACCTACTATATCTGGGAGGTTCCCAACGCCTATCTGAAGCCTATGGCTCTGTCTTGCTGGGAGCATAACACAGAGGGGCAGCTGGATGTCATTGGCTTCTATATGGTTTCCGCCATTGACCGCAGCCTCTACAAAGAAGCTGGCTTCTATGTCAATAGTTCCCGTACCACGGCAAACCAGATGACCTATGAGGCCATTGACGAAGCTCGCACCACCGTTGCCAGCCTGCCGGAGGGCCAGAGCGTTGCCTTCAAGGGCATCACCATCAACCTGAAGCAGGAGGGCCAGTCCAACAGCTATACTGCGGCCAGCGTAGTCACTGGTGACAAGTATGGCTATATGCTGTGCTACGGCCTGGATAAGGACACCTATTGGCCCCAGGCCGGTGAATCCGTCAGCTACTATCCCTACTGGGTCACCCTGGACGGCGTGGAGGTCACCAACAGCGTCACCCGCGTCGGCACCTACCAGGGCACTGGCGCTGGCAAGATCAAGTCCGAAGATGTGTCCCGCACCGCTGACTGCACGGTTCCCGCCGTTGCCGAAACACAGCTGCTGACCATGGCTTCCTACTGCGCCGATGGCACTCCCATTTCGGCGGATGTGCCCACCGTGGAGGATGTCACCGTCACCGTGGTGGACGGCGCCAAGACCTATGAGCTTACCGTTTCCGCCGGTACCGGCGTCCGTAACCAGGTGGCCTACCAGGCCCCCGCCGGCAAGGTCTTTGCCGGTTGGTTCGCCGACCGTGGCTGCACCATCCCCGCCGACCTGGACCAGGTCACGGAGGACACCACCATCTACGCCAAGTACGTCAGCGACTCCTATCTGGACCTGCACTATGTCCGGAATGGTCTGTTCCGCCTGCGCGGCGTCACCCTGATCTCCGCCGTGGATAGCCCGGCCAACTATCAGGAGAGCGGCATCATCGTGGACGGCGAAAAGCTTCCCGTTGCCTATGCCGCCCGCTATCGGCTGTTCTATACGGCCTCCGGCCTGTTCGGTGCTGCCCGCAATGCCAGGCTCATGATCACCCAGCAGAGCCTCTCCGGCTCTGGTACCCTGGAGGTCACCCCCTATTGGGTCACCCTGGACGGCACCGAAGTCCACGGCGTCACCCATACCCTGCATTACAACACCCGCACCATTTGGGAGTGAGGAAAGGAGAACACCCATGAACACAAAATTTATCCCTCCTGAACTCCAGGATACCGTTGTGGGCCTTGATGGCCAGAGGCCCAGCGGCAGTGTTTTGGAAAGCATCGGCAATGGCCGCTATGCCGTGACCCTGCCCGATGGCCAGCAGGTCATCGTGGACCAGCACGGCAACATCATCGGCTGAAACACCACAAGCGGAGGGATGGCTCATCCATCCCTCCGCTTCTCACACATGACGAATTTTTATCCATGAAACGACGACTTGTTCTTGCCGGTGTTCCCGTAGACGTGATTACCGCCTATGATGAATACTATCCGTATTTTTCTCCGTATCTGGAAAAGAATGGTGGGACGACCCGGGATATCCCGCCCTGTCCCATAGATGACCGGGACATTCCGTCAGTGCGCATTCCGCCCCAGCGGCTCCGGAAGGCTGCCAGTATTTACCAGACCGGGGAACCGGAATATTATGTGGAATATATGGAGCTGTGTCCCGCTATCTCCTCTGCCATCACGGCTTTCGGCCGCATCGTGTTCCATGCCGTTTCCTTTATCTGGAAGGACCTGGCTTGGCTTATTACCGCCCCCAGCGGCACCGGCAAATCCACCCATTATTGCCTGTGGAAGCTCCTCTGTCCCGATGCGGTTCAGATCATCAACGGGGATAAACCCATTGTATATATGGAAAATGACCAAGTATTCGTCACTTCATCCCCTTGGACGGGCAAAGAAAACATGTCTCAGCGGCTGACCGCTAAATTGGGCGGAATTATATTCCTGGAACAGGCCAAAACCAACGAAATTAGACGACTGACCGTTCACGAATCCGCCGGAAAAATCTTTTCCCAATTCCTGTTTGATTGCAATACGGAGCAGGAAGTGAAATCTGCCTGTAAAATCGCTGAAAATATGCTGAAAAGCCCGGTCTGGCTTCTGAAAAACCGCGGAGATATCCAATCTGCCCAATTGTGCAGAGATACCCTGGCGGCAGCCCTGTCTGACCTTGCGATGAATCCGGCAAAAAAGTGATGAAAATGGTGAAAAAACTATGAAATATACCGTTATTCCCGGAGTAGTTCTTGCAAAAATCTGTGATGAACAATTCCTGGTGGCAACCGGACCCGCTCGCGGCAGGGTACCGTATGTCAAAGGGCTGAACGAAACCGGAGCATACTTTTTCTCACAAATTAAATCTGGATTATCCACTGAATCAATCATAAATGACGCCGCAGAACGATACGAAACAACGACTGAGATAATTGCTCCATCCTTCGGTAATTTTCTTCAGGCCCTTGTGGATTCCGGCTATCTTCAGGAAATCCCGGAATCAACTCCTCCGGCCAAAAAAAAATCGATCAATAATCCTCAATGATGAACAAATACGCTCCAAAATTGGCTATTTAAGCCAATTTTGTAGCATATTTGCAATTTTCTGGGGGATGTTAATTCAGACTTGTCAGGCTTCCCGGAAAAGGGAAGCAGCGAAAGCATTGTGAAAATTTAATCATTTCTTGACGCAAAGCGGAATATTTGATAGGATAACTCCACACTAAGGTGAATAAAAATGCAGAAGGAGAGACGATATGGAACGCGAGAAGCTGGGGTCCCGGCTGGGGTTCATCCTGCTGTCCGCCGGGTGCGCCATCGGCTGCGGCAATGTGTGGAAATTCCCGTGGATGTGCGGCCAGTACGGCGGGGGCGGCTTTGTGCTGCTGTATGTGCTGTGCCTGGTGGTGCTGGGGCTGCCTATCATGACCATGGAGTTCTGCGTGGGCCGGGCGGCCCAGACCAGCCCCATCCACATGTATCAGAAGCTGGAGAAAAAGGGTCAGAAATGGCACATCCATGGGTATGTGTCCTTATTCGGCAGCATCGCCCTGATGGCGTTTTACACGGTGGTCACCGGATGGATCGTGTACTATTTCGTGCAGTTTCTCACGGGAAACAGCCAGAATCTGGGGTTTTCCGCAATGATCGCGGACCCGGGCGTCAACGTGACCTATCTGGCGGTGACGGTGGCGATGGCCTTCGGCGTTTTGTGCTTCGGCCTGCAGAGCGGCCTGGAGCGGGTCACCAAATACATGATGCTGCTGCTTTTGCTGCTGATGCTGGTGCTGGCCGTTCACAGCTTCACCCTGGACGGCGCGGCGGAGGGCCTGCGGTTTTACCTGGTGCCGGACCTGTCCAGGATCACCGGCAGCGTGGTGGTGGGCGCCATGAACCAGGCATTCTTCACCCTGTCGGTGGGCATGGGGGCCATGGCCATTTTCGGCAGCTACATCGGCAAGGAGCGGTCCCTGATGGGGGAGTCGGTGAACATCATCCTGCTGGATACCTTTGTGGCCATCGTGGCGGGGCTGATCATGTTCCCGGCCTGCTTTACCTATGGGCTAGAGGTCAACGCCGGCCCCAGCCTGCTGTTTGACACCATGGCCACCGTGTTCAACCACATGAATGGCGGCCGCTGGTGGGGAACCCTGTTCTTCCTGTTTATGGTGTTTGCGGCCCTGTCCACAGTGCTGGCGGTGTGCGAGGAGATACTGGCCATGGTGCGGGATCTTACCGGATGGAGCCGCCCGGTGGGGTGCCTGGTCTGCGGCGGGTGCATCTTCCTGGTGGCGCTGACCACGGCCCTGGGCTACAGCGTGCTGCACTTCCAGCCCTTCGCAGAGGGCACCTCCTGGCTGGACCTGTGGGATTTCCTGGTGTCCAACAACATTCTGCCCCTGGGGTCCCTGGTGTTTGCCCTGTTCTGCTGCAACCGGTTCGGCTGGGGATGGGACAGCTTCCTGCTGGAGGCCAACGCCGGCCGGGGCATGAAGGTGCGGCAATGGATGAAGCCGATGTTTCAGTATGTGGTCCCCGTGGCCATCCTGTTCATCTATGTCTATGGCATGGTGACGTTCCAGTGGAAATAAGCATGTTTCGCAGCTTACGACATTTCCCAAATCATTTCGCTTAAGCGATATAGCATTTCTTGGCGCTCTTCTATAGACCGCTTATTCCAATCAGACCAAGCAAATAGCAGAGAATTGGTTCGGTTAATTGCGGTATCGTGCCCTTGATTCACCAGTTCAGAAAGCGAAGATGTGAGATAAAATTTCGATTGCTTATATGCTTTAGATTTGTTTGCATAAACATCATTATGGATAGATTTGTTGATACTGTTTTCAAGCAAAGTGAGATTTCCAAGCCGGTTGACATAAACTGAAAAATCCTCATCGTTCATGCTATATAATTCTTTATCCGCACAGGTCTGCGGCATAATATGTTCAATTTCTACCGCAGTCTGCATATAAGAGGTCAAATCATCTACAGTTGTTTTTCCTAATCTCAGTGCATCCACATACGCAGTAATTTTGCCAAGAATAAACTTTATTCGATACTGCTGCATACTATTCAAGCCAAGACGAAGAAAATTTGACTTGTTATCCAGTTTCCAATCGTTCACTGTAGGGATTAGAGTGTCTTTTACAAAACGATCCAAATCTTCAATCGTGACAATGTTTCGAATGTCTTTACACCATGAAGCAAAGGTTCGCTCAGTGACATTAGTAGCAATTTTGTCAATGACGGTGTAATAAACTACAGATTCAAGAATTGCCTTGAAGCTGGCAAGTGCATCCGGATTCATATTAGATGCGGCAAGCAGCAACATAAGATGCAGCTTATAAGATTTTCCCGCTAACAGCGGAATGTTTTTCAAATGCACATTTCCCTCGGACTTATCGTCGGGCATTCTGCACTTAACGTACAATTCAACGTTTTGTGCCATTTTCTGAACGAATTGGAACGGAGCTTCTTCGTAGCGACATTGGGCGTTGTTATTGCTCAGCCAAGTATATATCTGATCTTCACGAAGAATCCCATCTTTCTCACTGGAAGTATCATAATTAGCCATGATAAAATAGCGGAGGAAACGAAGCGGTTTCTCATCTATTTTTTCAAGCGAGCGCGTAATGGATTTCCAGTTCATATTCAATTCTTTGAATTTGCTTCTATCAACTTGACGAAACACCATATTCTTAAGCAAATCCATAGGGTCGAGTCCCTTGCCCCGCTGGTTAATTGTCTCAAAAATTTTTAGTGCATCTGAGATATCGTAGGTTTCGATGCGAATGAAACTTGTTTTATTCAACAGAAAAACTACAAATTTTTTCAAGCTGGCTATATCGGGGAATCGCTCACTCAAAAAATCTTGTATCGTTTTGAAAGCGTCGAAGAGCCTTTCGCCAGATTGCGTTAGATAGTTCGGTCGTTCCTGCCCCTTTTCAATCAACTCCAAACAGTTACCAGCATCTTCATATTGGAGTTGGAGATGATATAAGTTAATCACATCGCCTTCGCTATTCATAGTTGGGCTATAAATTAAATTCTCAATAACGCTGGTTTGCTCACCACAGTTCACATATAATTTTTTGATTGCACATAACAAAACAAAAAATGTGGTAAGGCGTTGTTGTCCATCAATCAATTCAAACTGGCTGCCGGAATCATAAGTTACTATAGTGCCAAGGAAATACGCTTTTTTATTATCAGTGTTATAGGCATCTAATAAATCTGCCATCAACTGCTCAACCTGTTCATCAGTCCAAACATATTCTCTTTGATAATCAGGAACAATGTAATGATCTTTGAATGCAGAGCTTATTGAGTGGTCGTTATACTTGATATATGTATCAGCCATCAGCTTCATCCCTTTCGTTACAACGAAGTGTGTACACATATTGTAACGCAGGACTATGAACACTTTCAATAGATTTTATGAAATTTATCACGTTAGAGCATAGCTTTCCTATAAGCGCAAACTGATTTGACGGTTTTTATGATGCCGAACATACTCTGCATCGAAATACCCACCTATCGACTTTGCGGCTTTGTGGGGTATTTTGCACGATCGCAAATATACGCACTCTCAAGCGAACCGTATGCACTATACAGCGATTCGCTGTTTCACAAAAGAACTGCACAAAAGCAATAACTATTTCACCCTTTTCACTTCCTTTGCCTTACAGCGTAGGAAATTGGTGATTTTCAACCCTTAGATGTACAAAAACAGGCAGCACCCAACCGACGTTGAGTGCCGCCTGTTTTGTTGTCCAATCCTGCTTAGCAGATGCCGATTTTGTAATTTTCTTAAATTACTGTCTTATCAGCACACGGCTAAGCCTCTCATTTTTATTGGGGGGGTTACTGCTTCACGGAGGGCTTCAGCTTCTCCGCGATGACGCACAGAAGGATGGTCAGCACCATGTCCGGCAGGGTGTAGCCCACGGGGGTGTCCACCCCCATCAGCAGGCGATAGGCCACAAAGCCCATGAGCCAGATCACCAGGTTCCGGGCGTCGGCGGCCACGGCGAAGCGGTCCCGGTGCAGCAGGAAGTGGTCGGCAATCTGCACGGCGATCATGGGGGCGAACACGGAGCCGATCAGGTACAGAAAGCCGGTGATATCGTCCATGGGGAACAGGATGGCCCCGGCCACGCCCACCACAGTGGTGATGATGGCCACCGTCTTGCCGCTGACCTTCCTGGACAGGGACTCGGCGGAGATGCCGGCGGACCAGGCGTCCAGGAACGTGGTGGTGACGGTGGAGAACACCAGGATCACCAGGGCGGCAATGCCCAGGCCGGCCTTGACCATGATGACGGCGATGTCATACTCGCCGGTGAAGATGGCCGCGCCCATGCCGATGACGTACATCCAGCAGGATACCAGACCGTAGGTGACCACGCTGGCTGCCGTGGCCCGGACGGGCTTCTGGGCCTGGCGGGTATAGTCGCTGATCAGGGGCAGCCAGGACAGGGGCATAGCCACCGCCAGCTCCACCGCCGCGCCGAAGGTCAGGCCCTCACCGGAGGGGGCGGCCATGGCGCTGCCGGAGAAGAAGATCACCTTGCACAGCACCAGGGTCAGCACGAACAGGGCGGCCATGGTGATCTTGTTGATCCAGCCCAGGTCGGTGATGCCCACCACGATCCACAGCAGGATCAATGCGCCGATGACCAGGCACCAGACCCAGCGGCCAACGTCGAAGATGCCGCCGATGGCCAGGGCACCGTCATAGATCATGATGGCGGTCCAGCCCACCAGCTGCAGCACGTTCAGCAGAGCGAACAGCAGGCCGCCCTTCTGGCCGAAGCTCATTTTCACGGTCTCCATGGCGCTGCGGCCGGTGCGGCCGCCGATGAGACCCGCCAGCAGCATCATGCCGCAGCCGATGACGTGGCCGATGAGGATGGCCAGCAGGCCCTTACCCATGCCCAGAGGGGCGAAGGCCGTGCCGGTAAGGATCTCCGCCAGGGAGACGCCTGCCCCGAACCAGATCAGGGCGTTCTGAAAGGTGGAGGTCTTTTTCATTCCGCGAACCCTCCCTTCAGGTCAAACATGTGGTTCATGGGGCCGGAGCCCTTGCCCAGGTCCAGCATGGCGGCCAGCGCCCCGGAGATATACGCCTTGGCCCGCTCCACGGACTGGTCCAGGTCATAGCCCTTGGCCAGGTTGGCGGCGATGGCGCTGGACAGGGTGCAGCCGGTGCCGTGGGTGTTGGGATTGGGGATGCGCCGGCCCCGGAACCACTTGCCGCCGCCGTCCCGCCACAGCAGATCGTCGGCGTCGTTGATCTGGTGGCCGCCCTTGCACAGCACGGCGCAGCCGTACCGCTGACTGATGGTCCGGGCGGCGGCCTCCATGCCGGCGGCGTCGGTGATGGGGAGACCGGAGAGGATCTCCGCCTCGGGAATGTTGGGCGTCAGTACCGTGGCCAGAGGCAGCAGCTCCGCCGTCAGGGCGTGGATGGCGTCGTCCCGCAGGAGCTTTGCGCCGGAGGTGGCCACCATGACGGGGTCCACCACCACGCGCTGCGCGCCATACCGGCGCAGCTTCTCCGCGATGACGGCAATCAGCGCTGCCGAGGAGACCATGCCGATCTTCACCGCGTCGGGGGCAATGTCCGTGAACACGGCGTCCAGCTGCTCCGCCAGGAAATGGGGGGTGGACTCCAGGATATCTGTGACGCCGGTGGTGTTCTGGGCCGTCAGGGCCGTGACCGCGCAGGTGGCGAATACGCCGTTGGCGGTCATGGTCTTGATGTCGGCCTGGATCCCGGCGCCTCCGCTGGAATCGCTTCCAGCAATGGTCAATGCTGTTTTCATGATGATCTGTCCTTTCTTTTTTCTACAGCACAGTTTTATAATGCGATGCAAGGTGGTGCCCCCAATGCACCGCTTGACTGCTGAAAAATCAGAGGATTTTTCAGCTAAGGTCAGCCGTTCAGCTCCGCCCAGTGGGCGGGAAGGGAGGCCAGAGAGGAGACGTACACGTCCGCCGTCCGGCGGAGGGTCTGCTGGTCCGCCTCGCCGTTGGCGTCGTATACGCCCACGGTGCGGTAGCCTGCCGCGGCGGCGGTTTGCAGGGCATAGAGCGAGTCCTCCGCCACCAGGGTCTGGTCCGGCGGCGTGCCCCGGGCCGCCAGGTGATAGATATCCGGCCGGTGCTTGCTGACGCCCAGCTCGCCGGTGGTGTAAATGGCCTCAAAGCAGGGCAGAAGGCCCAGCCGCTCCAGGGCCCGGGTCACATGGGAACGGGGGCTGGAGGTGGCGGCGGTGACGGATACGCCCCGGTCCCGCAGAAAGGCCAGAGCCGTCCGGGCTCCGTCCTTTTCCGGAACCTCGTTATAGTAATAATCCCGCAGCATGGCGGAAAGGTCCGCCAGAACGTCGGCGCTTTCCGGCAGGGGATAGTGGGTCCGGAGATAGTCCGCGCCCTGCTCCATGCTCATGGCAAACAGCAGCTCTCCCAGGCCCGGCTCCGGCGTGAGTCCCCGGCGCAGCAGGTAGCGGGCGCCCAGGTCCTTCCAGATGGACATGGAGTCCAGCACCACGCCGTCCAGGTCAAACACAGCGGCCCGGATCATGCCTGGAGCATCTCCCGGGTGGCGGCCTTCAGGTCCTCCGATGCCCGGCGGATATCGGCCGCGCCGTAGATGGCGCTGATGACGGCCACGCCGCAGATGCCGCTGCCGGAGAGCCTGTGTACGTTGTCCCGGCTGATGCCGCCGATGGCCACCACGGGAATGGACACGGCCCGGCAGATGGCCTTCAGGGTGTCATAGGACACGTCGTCGGCGTCGTCCTTGGACCCGGTGGGGAACACGGCCCCCACGCCCAGATAGTCCGCGCCGTGCTTTTCCGCCAGCAGAGCCTGCTCTACCGTCTGGGCGGACACGCCGATGATCTTATCGGGCCCCAGCTTCCGGCGGACGTCCAGGGCCTCCATGTCGCTCTGGCCCACATGAACGCCGTCGGCGTCCATAGCCAGGGCAATATCCACATTGTCGTTGACAAGAAAGGGAACGTGATAATCCCGGCACAGGGCCTGCAGCTCCCGGGCCTCTGCCAGGAACGAGGGCTCCGCCAGGGTCTTTTCCCGCAGCTGCAGCATGGTGACGCCGCCCCGCAGGCTCTCCTCCACCACGTCCCGGAGGCTGCGGCCATTGAGCCAGTGGCGGTCCGTTACGGCGTACAGCAGCAGGTCCTGCTCAGCGCACTTCATACTTGGCCCCCTTGTCCAGCGCGGCGCCGTCCATGTTGTAGATGGCGTCGATGATGCGATTGCGATAGGTGGAGTTGCCGTCGCCCTGGGCCATACGGCTCCAGCCGATCTCGCCGGCCAGGCCCATGGCGCACACGGCGGCAGCGGCGGCCTCCAGGCGGCGGTCCGGATTGGCCGCCACAAAGGCGGTCATCATGCCGGACAGCTGGCACCCGGTGCCGGTGATCTTGCCCATCTCCGGGCGGCCGTTGCGGATGACGAAGCAGCGGTCTGCGTCGCTGACCAGGTCGATGGCCCCGGTGACGGCCACAATGGCATGGCTGCGGCGGGCAAAGTCCTTCACAAAGGCCACGGCGGCGTCCAGATTTCCGTCAGACACGGCATCGGCCACGTCGGCGTCCACGCCCCGGGTCTTGCCGCTGCCCAGGGCCAGGGTCTTGATCTCGGAGATGTTGCCGCGAATCACGGTGAAGGGCAGCTTTTCCATCAGCTCCACGGCGGTGTTGGTCCGCAGGGCGGAGGCACCCGCGCCTACGGGGTCCAGCAGCAGCACATGACCCAGGGACGCGGCCTTTTCCCCGGCCCGGAACATGGCCTGGATGCTCCGCTGGTTCAGGGTGCCGATGTTGATGTTCAGCCCGCCGCAGATGGAGGTGATGTCCTCCACGTCCTCCGGCTCGTCGGACATGATGGGGCTGCCGCCGCAGGCCAGCAGGATGTTGGCCACGTCGTTGACGGTGACGTAATTGGTGATGTTGTGGACCAGCGGCACCGTGCGGCGGACGCTGTCCAGGCAAATACCCAGCATAAAAATACACTCCTTACAGCAAAAAATGCGGATATGCCCGGTAAAAGGCATATCCGCAATGCGTTATTCGTGCGCTGCGCCGGTATGTCCCTACGTTGGCATTATCCAAATCAGGTTGAAGGGTCAGGGCGATGACAGCCCACTCTCAGCCCGCTCCGGCGAGCTCCCCTGTTGACGTAGGGTATGATAACACGAGCGTTCGGATTTTGCAAGGGGGTATGGAGGAAAAAGGGAAAAATCAGGGGGACAGGTGGCGAACGGAATAGTCCAGGATGATTTTTTTGCAGCGGGTGCAGTTGTATGCCGGGGCGCTGGCGCCGCCGAGGGTGGCGCCGCCCCGATCCGCCAGAGGGAAGGCACCGTCGTCCAGGAAGGAAAAGGCGGCCACGGAGTCGGCCTCCCGGGACCAGTAAACGCTGGAGCGGGACTGGATAACGCCGGGGGTCATCTCCGCTCCGCAGCAGGGACATTTGTTGTTCATGGGAGCACCTCCTGTAAAAAATCCGGATTATAATTGGATGATCAATTATATTATACCATGCGGGGCCGGGAAGTCAAGGCGGGGCGGGTTTCGGCCCGGACTGGCAAAATTTCCAGATTTTACCGCTTGGATTCACAAAGATTTAATATTTTTTTTGTTGCCATTTTGTAACTTTTTGTTTATAATGTTACACGATAGGAAAAAATGGATTTTTTGACGACGCCTGTCACAGGGCGTCGTATGAGTATACATTGAGGTATCACATGATCAGACTGACAAACGTTGAAAAAACATACGATAACGGCACCCACGCCCTAAACGGAATTTCCTTCGAGATACAGGACGGGGAGTTCGTGTTCCTGGTGGGCCCCTCCGGCAGCGGCAAGTCCACCATCATCAAGCTCCTGACCGGCGAGCTGGTGCCCTCCCGGGGCCGGGTGATGATCAACGGCTTCTCCATGAGCAACATCACCCAGCGGCAGATCCCCCTGATGCGCCGGACCATCGGCGTGATTTTTCAGGATTTCCGCCTGATCGGCAACAAAACCGTATACGATAATCTGAGTCTGGCTATGCGGGCGGTGGGAGCCTCCGCCAGGGAGATCAAGACCCGCATCCCCTATGTGCTGGGCCTGGTGGGGCTGGACGGCAAGGGCCGCCGGTTCCCCGATGAGCTGTCCGGCGGCGAGCAGCAGCGGGTGGCCATTGCCCGGGCGCTGGTGAACAATCCCAGCACCATCGTGGCCGACGAGCCCACCGGCAACCTGGACCCTGCCCGCTCTCTGGAGATCATGACTCTGCTGGAGCGCATCAACGCGCTGGGCACCACCGTGGTGGTGGTGACCCATGAAAAGAGCCTGGTGAATCATTTTGACAAGCGGGTCATTATGATCGACCATGGCGTGGTGGCCGCCACCGGCGTGGGCAGATACGAGGTGTGAGCATGCATAATTTCAAGTATTTCTTCCGGGAGGGAGCAGGCAACATGCTGTCCCACGGGTTCATGTCCTTTGCCGCCGTCGGCGTCACCGTGGCATGTCTGCTGATCATGGGCACCTTCTCCCTGGTGGCCTACAACGCCAACATCAACCTGCAGGACCTGCAGAAGGAGAACGCCGTGGTGGCCTTCGTGGACGAGAGCCTGACGGACGACGAGGCCACGGCGCTCCAGTCCCGGCTGGCGGCGATTCCCGGTGTGGCGGACTGCACCTTCGTCTCCCGGCAGGAGGCCCGGGATGAATATGTGGCCCAGTATAACGAGGACGACCTGTACAGCGACCTGGACCCCTCTATTTTCCGCCACCGCTATGTCATGCACCTGACGGACCTGAAACTCATGGACCAGGTGGTGCAGAGCCTGGAGAGCGTGGAGGGGATCGCCAAGGTCCGGGCGGACCAGGATATCTCCAACGGCTTCATCACCGTGCGCAACATCGCGGGGGTCATCAGCATCGCCCTGATCGCCATTCTGCTGATCATCTCCGTGTTCATCATTTCCAACACCATCAAGCTTACCACCTTTGACCGCCGGGACGAGATCGCCATCATGAAAATGGTGGGCGCCACGGACGGGTTCATCCGCTGGCCCTTCGTATACGAGGGACTGCTGCTGGGACTCATCGGCGCGGCGGTGGCCTTCGGGCTCCAGTGGCTGCTGTATGCCGCCGTGTCCCAGGGCATCGCCAATTCCGACACCATGCAGCTGCTGCGGGTGGTGGACTTCCGTCAGATCTGGGCCCCGGTGGCGGCGGTATTCGCCGGCGTGGGCATCCTGGTGGGCGTGGGCGGCAGCCTGACCGCCATCCGGAAATTCCTGCGGGTATAAAAAGAGAGGAGACCGTCATGAAATCCAAACTGAAACAACTGACTGCCCTGGTGTGCGCCGTGGCCATGATGGCCGCCCTGTGTCTGGCCCTGCGGCCGGTGGACACGGCCTACGGCGCCGGTCTCAATGACCAGCTGGCCGAGACCCGGGCCAAAAAGCAGGAGATCCAGCAGCAGCTGGACAAGATCAAGTCCGACAAGGCCAAGGCCCTGGAGCAGAAGGAGCTGCTGGACCAGCAGGCCGCCATCATTGCCCAGCAGATCGACCTGCTGGAGGTGCAGATCCAGGACACCCAGGACCGGATCACCCAGAACCAGGCGGAGGAGGAGAAGCAGTACGACCTGTTCTGCCACCAGGTGCGGCAGGAGGAGGAACGGGGCACCGTGTCCTACTGGTCCGTGCTGTTCAAGGCCACGGGCTTTGCGGACCTGCTGAGCCGCATGGATTTTATCAACGAGATCGTGGAGCACGATCAGAGCGTCATTGACCAGCTGCGCACCCTGCGCCAGCAGCTGGCTCAGGATAAGGCGGACCTGGAGCAGCATCAGGCGGAGCTTACCGCCAGCAAGACGGAGCTGGACGCCCAGGTGGCCGAGGCTACCCGGGTGTTTGAGGAGTATGCCGCCAGCGAGGCAGGCCAGCAGGCGCTGCTGAACCAGCAGGCCGCCCGGGAGAAGGAGCTCCAGGAGGAGATCCGCAAGTCCGAGGAGGCCAGCCGCAACAACCAGACCGCCGTGGGCGGCTTCATCTGGCCCACCGCCTGCCGCCTGATCACCGGCGGCTACGGCGGCCGCGACGCACCGTGCCCCGGCGCCAGCACCTATCATCTGGGTGTGGACATCGGCGCTTCCTGGGGCTCCGACATTTACGCCACCAAGGCGGGCACCGTCATGCTGGCCAACGAAGGCTGGAACTACGGCCTGGGCTATTGCGTGAAGATTCAGCATGACGACGGCACCAGCACGGTGTACGGCCACATGAGCCGGGTCATCGCCGTGACAGGCCAGCGGGTGGCCCAGGGTCAGGTCATCGGAAAGATAGGCTCCACCGGCGTTTCCACCGGCCCCCACCTGCACTATGAGATCCGCATCGGCGGCGTCAACGGTACCGCCGTGAACCCCCTGCCGTATCTGCCCGGCTACGTCCGCTACGGCTGGTAAAATTCCGTATATTTTCCCCTCCTGCCTTATAAAATAAGGCGGGAGGGGATTTTTATGTTGGGATACGTGCATCTGCTGCCGGAAGCGCGCCCGGCGCTGGAGCGGCGCACCGTGGCCGGAACGGCCCTGTGGGTGCTGGAGGGGGACCTGGACGGCGGGCTGCTGCC
>OLNX01001883.1_pt1 | contig 16817 bp, 15 predicted proteins | sample 1672611 | NCBI WGS metagenome assembly OLNX01 (sample SAMEA3136705, study PRJEB25190) | human gut metagenome | reverse complement strand
TAGTGCACGCCGTCAAGCTCGCCCTCGCGCGGCGCTCTCGTGGTGCACGATATGGAATTGAATATCTCGTTATCGCGGCTAAGCTCTTTTATAAGCGTGCCCTTGCCGCAGCCCGATGGGGCTGAGATTATAAAAAGCTTTGCGTTATTCATCTTGGTCATCCTCCGTTTTGCCTGCGGCTCTGCCGTAAACGCTTTCAGTCGAGAGGGCTGAGAGCACAACGTGGTCGCTGTCCATAATTATCACCGACCGCGTTTTCTTGCCGCATGAGGCATCTATGAGCGTTCCGCGGTCGCGCGCTTCCTGCACCAGCCTTTTTACGGGCGCGGATTCGGGCGCTGCCACCGCTATCAGCCTTTCAGCCGATATGAAGTTGCCGAAGCCTATGTTTATCAGCTGCATACGCTTTTACTCCACGTTCTGTATCTGCTCGCGTATCTTCTCGATCTCGCTCTTTAGGTCTACCACCGTTTTGGTGATCTCTAAGTCTGAGCATTTCGAGCCTGTGGTGTTTACCTCGCGGTTCATCTCCTGCACCAAAAAGTCGAGCTTTCTGCCTACCGGCTCGCTGCTGTTTATCAGCGTGCGGAACTGCGCTATGTGGCTGTGCAGGCGCACCGTTTCTTCGTCCACAGCAGTCTTTTCCGAGAATATAGCCGCTTCGGTGAGCACCCTGCTGTCGTCTATATTGCGGTCTTTCAGCAGCTCGGTGAGCTTTGCGTAAAGTTTCTCGCGGTAAAGGTCGTTCACCTTGGGCGAGCGCTCCTCAACGCTTTTCACCATCTGCTCGATGAAGCCCAGCCGCGAAGCGATGTCGTCGTGCATCTTCACGCCCTCCACCTCGCGCATCTCTACGAATTTTTCGAGCGCGCGCTCGGCGGTCTGCTTCACCTGCTCCCACACCTGCTCTTCATTTTCCTGCGTTTTCACTACCGTGAATAGGTCGGGCAGGCGCATTATGTCTGAAAGCTTCAGGTCGTCCTCAACCTCAAGCTCGGGGGCGGCGGCGCGCAGCGCGTCGAGGTAGCCGTGCGCTATCTCTTTATTCACCGTGATGTCGGCGTTCACGCCCTCTTTATTGTAGATGTAGACCGAGACTTCGACCTTGCCGCGGGTTATCTTTCCGCCCAGCAGCGATTTCAGTTTCTCGTCCAGATAGCCGTAAGCGCGGGGCGTGCGCGCCGTAAATTCGTAAAAGCGGTGGTTCACCGAGCGGATCTCCACCAGTATCTCTCTTTCTTCGAAAGCGGCTCGTTCTCTGCCGAAGCCGGTCATAGATCTCAGCATTTTCAATACCTTCTTTACTTCATTTATAAAAGCACAAATTATCCTATCATAATATTATACCACTTTTTCGGCTCAATATCAAGAGTTGTTAATGATTTGTTGCTTATTTTTTTACTGTTTATTCTTACAGACATATGCCATAACGTCCGCCGCGCCCTGCGCTATGAGAACATTGGGGTAATTCGCAAGATCTTCCGCCACAGTAGAGCCCGTCAGCACTCCCGCGAAGTCTACACCCGCTCTCTGCGCCGTTTCCGCGTCGATATAGCTGTCGCCGACGTAAAGCGTTTCCGACTTCTCCGCGCCCAAGCCCTCTATACATTTCAGCAGGCCGCAGGGGTCGGGCTTAGCCATGCCGCTCGGCACGTCCTCACCGCCTATGATAAGGTCTGCGGGCGTTTCACCCGCCTGCGCAGCGAAAGTATCCGCTATGCGGTAGCGGTATTTCGTAGAGCAAATGCCTATCTTCACGCCGTGCGCGCGCAGGTCTTTCATAGCCGCGATAACGCCGCTGTAAAAGAAGGTGTTTTTCACCATCACCTCGTCCGCCTTTTTGACGTAGGCGACGCGCATATCCTCGCGCTGAGGGTTATTCGGCGTATCGGTAAGCAGGTCGAAAGCGTCTACTAAGGTCATGCCTATTGTGTCATATATCGTCTTATCGTCCTTTGGCGGATAGCCGAACTGCTTTAAAACGTGCTTGAAGCATATCAGTATGCCCTTCGACGAATCGGCGAGGGTGAGGTCGAAATCAAAAATGCAAGCTTTGTACGCCATATTATTCCACCGTTACCGACTTAGCAAGGTTTCTCGGCTTATCTACGTCGTTGCCCTTGAGCACGGCGGTGTAGTAAGCTATAAGCTGTAAGGGCACTACCGCAGGCAGCGGCATGAGTATATCGTCGATGGTCGGCAGACCTATCTTATACTCCGCAACGTCGCTCTCGATGGTCTTGTAGCTGTGCGTAACGAATATTACCGAAGCTCCGCGCGCCTTTACTTCCTTTACGTTGCTGACGGTCTTGTCAAAAAGCTCGCGCTGAGTAGCCACCGCGATGACGGGCATACCCTCGGTAACAAGCGAGATAGTGCCGTGTTTCAGCTCGCCCGCCGCGTATGATTCGGAATGTATGTACGAGATCTCTTTCAGCTTCAGCGAGCCTTCCATAGAAAGCGCGTAGTCAAGACCTCTGCCGATGTAGAGCAGGTTGCCCGCGTTTATCAGCTTGGAAGCTATGTACTTGCACTGCTCCGCCTGCTGGAGAACTACGTTTATAAGGTCGGGCACGCTCTGTAGCACGCCTGTAAGTCTGCGGCACTCCTCTTCGGAGATAGCGCCCTTTGCGAAAGCCAGCTCGAATGCTATCAGGTAGAAAACCGCTATCTGCACGATGTAAGCCTTTGTGGAAGCTACCGAGATCTCAGGGCCTGCGTGAGTGTAAAGCACCATATCAGCCTCGCGCGCGATGGAAGAGCCTTTTACGTTTACGATAGCGAGGGTATCAGCGCCGACGTTTTTGGAAAGGCGCAGAGCCTCGAGCGTGTCAGCCGTTTCGCCCGACTGCGATACTACTATAACAAGGTCTTTATCGCTGAGTATAGGATTGCGGTATCTGAATTCGCTCGCTACGTCTACCGTTACGGGCACGCGCGCGAGCTGTTCTATAACGTATTTGCCTACCAGTCCCGCGTGCATAGCCGTTCCGCAGGCTACTACGAAAATGTTCTGGTAGCCCGAAAGCTTCTCAAGCGTCATTCCGCACTCGCTGAGGTCGGGCATACCCTCGTTTATGCGCGGGGTGATGGTGGTCTTTATAGCGGTAGGCTGGTCGTTTATCTCTTTGAGCATAAAGTGCGGGTAGCCGCCCTTTTCAGCCGCTTCCATATCCCAGTCGGCGGTCATTAGCTCTTTGTCTACGGGCATACCGTGAATATCGTAAATGCCCGCTTTACCGTCGTCGAGGACCACTATCTCGTCCTGATCTATAAGGTAATAATTTCTTGTATACTTGATTATAGGAAGCTATGAAAGCCTCGTCCTCGCCAACGCCTACTATCAGCGGAGAATCTTTGCGCACGGCGTAAACGCGGTTCGGGAAATCTTTGAACATCATGCCCAGCGCGTAAGAGCCTTCTATCTCGCCCAGCACCTTCTGTATAGCCGCCATGGGGTCGCCCTCGTAGTAATAGTCGAGCAGCTTTGCAACTGTTTCGGTGTCGGTCTCGCTCTCGAAAGTGTAGCCTTTCTTTATCAGAAAAGCCTTTATTTTCTGGTAATTTTCGATTATTCCGTTATGTACTATGGTAACTCTTGCGCTGCCGTGGGGGTGAGAGTTTATGTCAGAGGGTTCGCCGTGGGTAGCCCAGCGGGTGTGACCAATGCCGCAGGTACCGTTTATCCAGCCCTCTTTTTGCAGCTTTTGCTCCAGTACGGCAAGTCTGCCCTTTGATTTTGAGATCTTTATTTCGCCGTTTTCAAAAACAGCCACTCCTGCCGAGTCGTAGCCGCGGTACTCCAGCTTTTTCAGCGAGTCTAGCAGCACTTTTGTGCAATCTTTCTTTCCTACATATCCTACTATTCCGCACATGATAATTTACCTCCTGTTCGGACTGTTGTGTATATTGCTTATAGTTATCTTCGTCGGTTTACATAATATGTATATCCGCACGCTTCTGCATACAGAAATACACATTATATCATACCACATAACGCCGATAAAATCAATAGTATTTTTATGAATTTACGCAACTTTTTATCCCACCGCAAAAAAGCGCCCCCGCGCCGCTTGTTATTGCGGGCGAAAGCGCTCCATTGTGTTTTTCAGTTGTGAAGTCTGTATCAAACTCTCTCTGCAATGAGCGTACCCATCTGCGAGCAGCTTACAGGCTTGCAGCCCTCAGACATTATGTCGCCTGTTCTGTAGCCCTCTTCGAGCACCTTGGTAACGGCAGCCTCTACCGCGTCGGCTTCTTCTGTCATATCGAAAGAATATCTCAGCATCATAGCCGCCGAAAGTATAGTAGCTATCGGGTTCGCCTTATCCTGACCCGCGATGTCGGGTGCAGATCCGCCGCTAGGCTCATACAGACCGAACTTAGTTTCGTTCATGCTTGCGGAGGGCAGCATACCGATAGAGCCGGTTATCATAGAAGCTTCATCTGAAAGAATATCGCCGAACATATTTTCAGTTACCATAACGTCGAACTGCGCAGGGTCGCGAACCAGCTGCATAGCGCTGTTGTCTACCAGCATATGCTCAAGCTCTACCTCGGGGTAATCCGCCGCCACCTCGGTAACTATCTTTCTCCAAAGGCGCGAGGAATCGAGAACGTTCGCCTTATCTACGCTGGTGACTTTCTTTCTGCGCTTCATAGCTACCTCGAAAGCCTTTACAGCTATACGTCTGATCTCTTTTTCGTTGTAGGAAAGGGTATCTACCGCGGTCATAACGCCGTCAACTTCCTCGGTCTTGCGTGCGCCGAAGTAAAGTCCGCCCGTAAGCTCGCGCATTATCAGCATATCGAACCCCTTAGCCGAGATCTCTTCTTTCAGCGGGCAAGCTCCTGAAAGCTGCGGGTAAAGCAGGCAGGGACGCAGGTTAGCAAAAAGACCCAGCTCCTTGCGTATCTTTAGCAGACCTGCCTCGGGGCGCAGGTCAGCGGGAAGCTTGTACCAAGGGGAGGTTGTGGTGTTGCCGCCGATAGAGCCCATCAGCACGGCGTCGCTCGCCTTGCACTCAGCGATGGTTTCGTCGGTAAGCGGCACGCCGTTGACGTCGATAGAGCAGCCGCCCATAAGAAGCTGAGTATAATCAAACTTGTGTCCGTACTTTTCAGCCACCTTATCGAGCACCTTCATAGCCTCGGTAACTATCTCAGGGCCTATTCCGTCGCCCTTTATAACAGCGATCTTCTTATTCATCATGTATCATTTCCTTTCAAAGGGATTTTGTCATAATACAATTATATCACGTTTATCTCAAAATTGCAATAGCGCGCAAAAAATATCCCGCAAAGCGTTTTTTCAGCCCTGCGGGATATTCTTCATAAATCATAAGTCATTTGCAGACAGCGTTTTATTTTTTCAGACGTGCATTCTTTATCCTGCCCGACGCGAGCATAAGCCCTTCGGTAAACACGGACATAGGTATCAGCCCGCACTTAAAGCGAAGCAGCAGCCCCGTCACTGCCCATATGCAGACCTCTGCCGCCAGTACCGTGAGCGCGCGGCGGCGGTATACCCGCACCTCGGCTTCGTCGAGTGGCTTATTGTGGTCTTCTACGGGGGAAAGCAGCGCGCAGAGCGCCGCGCCAGCCGCCATGATCACAGCGTACCCCGCCGCACCAAACGGCAGGAGTTTCAGCGCAGACAGCACCGCGGCTATCATCGCGAGCGATAAAAAATAGCACCTCAGCGGAGTTTCAGAGTGGTATCCTCCGGCATAGCTTCTCAGCGGTATGTAGCAGACCAGAAAAGCTATGCTTTCAAATACCATGCCGAAGATCAGCCCTACTGCCGCGGTGCTTATGATGTTGAGCAGCATGGTGAGCGCCATATCGAAACCGTAGCGGTAAAGCGCCGCCTCGCTCTCGGCTATCACTCCCCTGCCGCAAAGCCCGCGGGTAAGCTTATCTGCGGTTTTCTCAAACATCAGAATTTGCGGAGCTTCCTGCTCTCAGCAGGCATTTCGGGCTGGTGCGAGATAAATACGCAGGTGGAGTTTACGTTAGAGATGGTAACTGCCATAGCCAGTGCCGCGAAAACCTTGCCTAAGCGGGTGCTGATCTTAAAAAGTTTGCTCTTCAATTTTTTCACCTCCCAAGTTTTCAAATTGTATGTACATTATACACTATTTTTTAAAACTTGTTTGCTGAAATGTAGTGAACTGCCGGGGAAATGTCAAAAATAACATTCAGCCGCTCTTTTGGCGAGCGGCTGGGTTATCAAAATCTTCATATTTATATATATTGTGCCAATTTACATTAGTTTACGCTGCGTACATTATCAGCGAGATCTCATACCAGTTATCGGAAACTTTGGCGCGCATATCGCCGCCGTATTTGTGAACTATCCGCTCCACGCTTTTCAGACCCAAGCCGTGGTTATCATGGTCGCGCTTGCGGCTGCCGTCCTCTGGCATTATGCCGTCGAAGGTGTTGCCGAAATACACTTTAAGATACCCCTGCTTATAACGAATGCTTATCTCCAGCTTTTTAGGCTCGTCAGCTGGCAGCTGGTCGAGCGCTTCGAGCACGTTGTCGGCGAGATTTCCTATTATTACGTTCAGGTCAAATTCGGTGAAGCTTAGGTCTTTCGGCACTACTATATCGTACTTCTGCTCTATGTTATCGTGCAGGCGCGCAAGCTTGTAATTGAGCATACTGTCGATAAGGTCGTTGCCGCTGTCTATCAGCTTTTTATCCGCCGCCGTGCTGCTTTTCACAGTTTCCAGATACTCCAGCGCTTCGGCGTACTTTTCCTTTTCTATCAGTTCTTTCAGCCGCAGCAGATGGTTGTCCATATCGTGCTTCAAACAGCGTATGCGAAGCTGAGATTGCTGAACTACATCCAGCTGGTTTTGTATAGCCTTGTTCTGGCTCTCCATCACCTCTCTTTCGCAGCGCTCAGAGAAGAGGTCTATCACGTTATCGTACAGGTAGAAGATGTCTATATTTATCAGCAGTAGTATCACCGCGGTGATGAGCGAAACAGCGTTCAGACCCTTAGCGGCAAAGTAGGCTATGAATATACTGCCCAGCGGCACGAAAAGCAGCGTGACGTAATACATAGCGGGCGTTCTGCCGAGAATGTCTTTCTTCATATGCAGACACTTGTTGCTGAGGTCTGCCGCTGCAATTATCACCAGCGATGTCGCGAAGCCCTCGCTGAATACCGCCGACTCTATATGCATCATATTCTGCAAGGTCATGACAAGCACGTCGCAGCCCATCGTGATAGCGTATATCGCCGCGACGTTCAGCACTCGCCGGATCATGCCCTCTTTGTAAAGAAAAGTTATCGCGAAAAAGGGCAGGATGTTTGAGGCAAGCGTTATCGCCCAGTTGTGAAACAGCAGGTACGCCCCGCTGTTTATCGCGAAATACGCGGTATATAGGGCGGCTTCGAGTTTGCGGCTTCTGCTGCGCTCTTGAAAAAATACATTTGCGAACATATACATACCGTATATATGAAATAAGTTGGAAAACAAATAAAATAATGTCTGCACTCCTTATTTCCTCCTCATGAGTTTCTCAGTTATCTCCATTCTGTTCGCCCTGCTTACGGGCAGCTGTTCGCTGTTCACGCCTATCATTATCACAGAAGCGGACGTGAATTTCTCAACGAAATTGATATTTACCAGATATGATTTATGTATCCGCACAAAATCTCTGAAACGCGGATCGCGCACTATATCAGCCATTTTACCGTAAAAGTTATAGTCGTTATTCAAAGTGTGTATTACCAGCCTTCTGCCGTCGCTCTCAAAATAGCGTATGTTTGAGATGGCAACGCGGTTGATTATCTTATTTGAAAGAAACTCAAAGACATTTTTGCCGAATTTATAATCGGCAACATAAGAATCCAGCAGCTCTTTCATGCGTTTGTAACACACGGGCTTTTCGATGTAGTCATACGGGCGTATCTTTATCGCGTCGATGGCGTATTCCTTGTATGAGGTAACGTAAACTATCGCCGCGTTGTCGTTTCGCCATATAGAGCGCAGTCTTTTGCCAAACTCTATACCGTTCATCTCCCCGCCGTCTTTAGAGAACTCTATGTCTAAAAAGATCAGATCATACATATCCTCGCGCATAACGGCGTTCATCAGTTCTTCGCAGGAGGTGAAGCATTTTACTTCAAAATCCATATCTGAGGTGGTAACATACTCCCCTATATATTTCCTTATGGTATCGCAGATATTTTTTTCGTCGTCCGCTATTGCCACTCTTATCATAAGTAATGCACCGCCTTTCAGTATTTATTGTAGCATTGTTTACATTAAAAATCAAGTGTTTTTAGAGAAGTTTGTCAAATTTAGGCGAAAAATTATTGCATAAAATTTCCCTGTATGCTCCATAATATTTCCAAAGGGGCTGCGCTTTCCGATTTCGCGCACCGCCCGTGCGGCAAGCCGCTAAGAATTTTAAATCGGGGAAAGGCTTGAAAAAATATCATGAGATCTATCAAAGACAGTAAGATCGCCAAGCTCATCGGCGGAAAAGGCGCATACATCACCCTCGCGGCGGTAGTGCTGGCGGCGGGCGGCGCAGGCGCTGCGGCTTACGGCAAGGCGGTAAAAAACGCTGAGAAAAGCTTCGACTATTCGTTTTCCCAAAGCGAGCTTTCATCGCTTTCCGACTCTGCCGCGCAGGCAGACAATAAGCAGAGCGGCGTGGCAAAGGACTTTTCTTCATCTTCCCGCGCGGAAGACCCTGACGAAAAGACCCAGCCGAACGTTATGCCCGTAAACGGCGATATTCTCGAACCGTTCAGCAGCGGCGAACTTGTGAAAAGCGAAACGCTGAACGTTTGGAAGACCCACGACGGCGTAGACATCTCCGCCGAAGCGGGCACGCCGGTAAAGGCTATGAACAAGGGCGAGGTAACGCAGGTGGAGAAAGACGCGCTTTGGGGCTACACCGTTATCATCGACCACGGCAGCGGCGTTATGGGCTACTACTACAATCTCTCCTCAGCCGTTTCGGTAAAGGAGGGCGACAAGGTGCAGTCGGGGCAGGTTATCGGCGCGGTAGGCGAAACTGCCGAGATCGAGGCGGCGAGCGGCCCGCACCTGCACTTCGGGCTGAAAAAGAATGGCGAGTGGATAGACCCCGTTTCGTTCATCGACCCCTACTCGAACAAGTAACGAAAAAAGACCGGCTGAGCACCGGTCTTTTCTTATGTCTGTATGTTTGTATTACTTTTCCTGATTGAAGTATACGTCGTACCATACTAGGAAGGTGTATACCGTCCAGATCTTGCGCGAGTAGTCGTAATGACCTGCGCGGTGCTCGTCGAGCAGCTCTACCAGCTTATCGGTATTGAAGAACTTCTGCGAGTCTGCCGAGAGGAACTTATCTTTTACAACGTTGTAGTATTCATCCTCTTTCAGCCATACGCGTATAGGCACGGGGAAGCCGAGCTTTTTCTTGTTTGCGGTCTGCGGCGGGCAGGCTTTCAGCGCGGCAAGGCGCATAGCGTACTTGGTATTTTCGCTTGTAACGCGGTATCTCTTCGGTATGCGCTCAGCCAGCGTCATTACTTTCTTATCAAGGAAAGGCACGCGCAGCTCGAGCGAATGAGCCATGCTCATCTTATCCGCTTTCAGCAGTATATCGCCAGTCATCCAGAGGTGCAGGTCTAGGTACTGCATCTGCGTTACGGGGTCGTTATCAGCGCACTTATCGTAAAAAGGCTTGGTGATAGCCTGCGGGTCGGGGGCGGAGGTATTTATTTTCAGCAGCTCCTTGCGCTCCTTCGGTGTGAACATATACGCGTTGCCGATAAAGCGTTCCTGCAAGTCCTGACCGCCGCGGATAAGGAAGTTTACGCCGTGTTTATGCGGCAGGTGCGAAGCAGCCTTGCCTACAGCTCTTCTTATCGGCTTCGGTATCTTCTCGTAGCTCGCCATATCATCGGGGTTATGGTAGATATTGTATCCTCCGAATATCTCGTCAGCGCCCTCGCCAGAGAGTACTACCTTTACCTTTTCGGCAGCCAGTTTGCAGACGAAGAAGAGGGCTACCGCAGCGGGGTCGGCAAGCGGTTCGTCCATATGGTACTGTATCTTCGCAAAATTGCCCCAGTAATCTTCGGGGGAGATAACGCGCGAGGTATTTTCTTTGCCGATGTACTTTGAGAACTCCTTAGCGTAGCCTATCTCGTTGTACTTTTCGTCCTCGCCGAAACCTACGGTAAAGGTCTTATCGACGTTTGCGACGGCAGCAACGTAGCTGGAGTCAACGCCGCTCGAAAGGAACGAGCCTACCTCAACGTCGGCTATCTTGTGCGCCGAAACGCTGTTTTTGAAAGTATCGGTAATGTCGTTTACCCAGTCTTCAAGCTCCGGCTTTTCATCTGGGGTAAATTTTATCTCCCAGTAGCGTTTTACATCGAGCTTGCCGCCGCAGTAGGTGAAGTAGTGCGCCGCGGGCAGCTTGTATACGTTCTTGAAAAACGTTTCAGTAGTGGGCGAATACTGGAAAGTAAGGGAATTTTCGAGTGCCGAGGTGTTCAGCTCTTTCTTGAACTCGGGGTGCTCGAGGAAGCTCTTTATCTCGCTGCCCCACATGAGCGTTTCGCCGAATTTGCCGTAATACACGGGCTTTATGCCGAAGAAATCGCGCGCGCCGAATACTAAGTCTTTATTTTTATCGTAGATAACGAAGCCGAACATACCGCGCAGCTTATTCAGCAGCGTTTCGTAGTCCCACTGCTCGTAGCCGTGGATAAGCACTTCGGTATCAGCCTTGCTCTTGAACTTGTGTCCCGCTGCGATAAGCTCTTCGCGCAGCTCCTGAAAATTATATATCTCGCCGTTGAAAGTGATGGCGACAGAGCCGTCCTCGTTGAACATAGGCTGGCTGCCCAGCTCGGAAAGGTCGATTATGGAAAGTCTGCGGAAGCCCATAGCCACCTTTTCGTCAACGTACTTGCCCGCCTGGTCGGGGCCGCGATGAGCTATTCTGTCCATCATTTTTTCCACCACGATGGAAGCGTCGTTTATATGGTTGGTAAATCCAACGAAACCACACATATGTAAATTACCTCCTGGTCAAATGGTCTGTAAAATTGAGTACACTATACATTATACTACAAAGCCGCGCTTTTTGCAATGCTTTTTCAAAATTTTATTGTGCCAGCATTTCGGCTATCACTTTGCGCGCCTCGTGCAGGTCGCGGCAGATGTGCACCGCTTTTTCGCGCATCTCGTCGTCGGGCGGCAGTATGTCGGGCACCATTACGGGCTTCATTCCCGCAGCGTGCGCCGCGCGTATGCCGTTGTACGAGTCCTCTACGGCTATTGCTTCAGCGGGGTCTGCGCCCAGTTTTTCGCAGGCGGCGAGGTAAATATCAGGCGCAGGCTTGCCGTGCTCAGCCATATCTCCGCCTACCACGACGCTGAAATAGTCGAGAAATCCCGCCTCGCCAAGCTGGCTCGTCACGGTAACGTATCTGGTAGATGAAGCCAGCGCAGTAGGCACGCCGCTCTCTTTTAGGAAGTCGAGTATCTCGCGCACGCCTGTCTTTATCGGCATGCCACGCTCGGCTATCGTCTTGTGCATCATGGCAGAAAGCTCGGCGCGCAGACCGGCGACGTCAAGCCCCTCGCCGTAAGCCTCGCGCAGGATAACTATGCTCTCGGGCGTAGTTCTGCCGATACAGCGCTTGCATACCTCCTCTATGTCCTCAAGCCCCTCGCGGTCGGCGAGCAGCTTCCAGCACTCCAGGCTCAGGCGCTCGGTATCGAAGATAACGCCGTCCATATCAAAAACTACTGCTGATATTTTCGCTGACATCTTTATCCTCCGTTTACTTGAAATACATATACAGATTGCACTTTATCATGCCGTTATACAGCTTGCGCTTTTTGTCCGCCTTTTTGCCGAAGAATTTCTCAAAGTCCTCGTCGGGCGAGATTATCACGGCGGGGTGCGAAGAGTCGGGCTTTATGCGTTCGCCAAGGCGCTTGTAAAGCTCTTCCGCCTGCTTTATCTCAAGCATTCTCTCGCCGTAGGGCGGGTTGCAGATGGTTATAGCGCCTTCGGGCGGGGTGAATTTCATAACGTCCTGCTCTTTTACGGTTATCTTTGAAGCTACGCCCGCCTTTTTCGCGTTCATGATGCTGAGGTCTACCGAAGCGGGGTCGATGTCTGAGCCGTAGGCGTGGAAAGTTCCCTCGCGGTCGAGCTTCTCCATAGCCTCAGCGCGCTCAAAGCGCCAAAGCTCGGCGGGTATTTGATCCCACTTCTCCGCCGCGAAGCTTCTGCGCAGACCCGGCGCAACGTTCAGCGCCTTGTAAGCCGCCTCGATGAGGAAAGTTCCCGAACCGCACATGGGGTCGCAGACGACACTGTCCGCGCGCACGCGTGCGAGGTCGATTATGCCCGCCGCCAGTGTTTCCTTTATCGGCGCGGCGTTTGAGGTGCGGCGGTATCCGCGCTTGTGCAGACCCTGCCCCGTAGTATCGAGGTAGATGGTGCATACGTCTTTCATTATGTTGAACTGAAGCTGGTGCAAAGCGCCGTCCTCTGCCAGCCATTCCATGTTATATTTCTGACCCAGCCGCTTGCACGCCGCCTTTTTGATGATGCTCTGGCAGTGCGGTATGCTGTGCAGTTTTGAGTTAAGGCTGTGACCCTTTACGGGGAATGCGTCGTTTTTGCCGATGTACTGCTCCAGAGGCAGCGCGTATGTGCCCTCGAAGAGCTGCTCGAAAGTTTCCGCGCGGAAGCTTCCCAGCTCTATCAGCACGCGCTCTGCGGTGGCAAGGCAGATGTTCGCCTTAGCTATCAAAGCGGGGTCGCCGTCGAACGATATTTTGCCGTCGGTAACGGTAAGGTTTTTGCCGCCCAGCTTTGTTATCTCAAATTTCAGCACGCTTTCCAGTCCGAAATGGCAGGGGCAGCAAAGTCTTATCTTCTGCATAAAAACATCTCTCCTGACAAAAAAAGCTGCCGCACTTTTTCGTGTAACATCGTCGTTACGGGTGCGGCAGCCGCAATATTTTTGTGATACAGGCTGCGAAGAAATTATCCGTGGTAGCCTGAGCAGGTCTGCGGGATATTCGAAGCCTTATAGTAGCCTACGTCTGTCGAGCCGCAGTAATCTCCTGCAATAAGTCCCGTTTTGGTGCAGTAGCGAAGCTCCTTTACCGAGTCGGGCATTTCAAAATCGTGGTTCTTTTCGTTTTCAGCAACATCGCCGAAGAGGTTTTTCCATATAGCGCCGATGTTCTGATACTGGTCGGTAGGTATCTTCTTCCACTTCTCGTAACCTATCCATACGCCGCTCACATAGTCGGGCGTGCAGCCTACGAAGTTCAAGTCTACCCAGTCAGACGAAGTACCCGTCTTAGCGGCAACTACGGTATTGTTAAGGCGTGCATAGCGTCCCGTACCTTCCGATTCGGTGACTACCTTCTGCATCATCTTATTCATAACGTAAGCGGTCGAGTCGCTTACAGCCTGCTTATAGCCGTCGCCGTGCTCGTAGATAACTGTTCCGTCGGCTTCCTCAATGCTGGAAATGTAGGTAGTTTCATACTTTTTTCCGCCGTTGCCGAATATCATATAAGCGCCTACCAGCTCCTCGAGGCACATACCCTGATGCATACCGCCGACGGTCATAGCCGAGTAGTCGGGGTCGTAATCATCGTCGAGGGTGGTAACGTCGAGCTTTTCCTTGAGGAAATTGAAGCAATAAGCGGGGGTCATCTTCTGTACGAGCTGCGCGGGCGCGGTGTTGAGCGACTTCATTATCATCTGCCAAGAGGTGTAGCTCTTGCCCGACCAGTTAGCGCTCTCGCCGTATTCCGAGTAGTTTACAGGCCACTTTTCGTTCTGTCCGTCGTTATCGGCATCTATCTCTATAGGCTCGTCCACTATCAGCGATGAGTAGGTTATCAGGTCTTGATCCAGCGCGGGCGCGTAGGAAGCTATCGGCTTGATACACGAACCGGGCGAACGTCTGCCCTGCGTTACTCTGTTGAATATAAGGCTCTTTTTCTTCTTAGTTCTGTCGCTGACTATCGCCTGCACTTCGCCGTTGTAGTTCATGCAGATAAAGCCGGATTTCAGCTTGTCGCCGTCAAAGCTCCATGTCTGGAAGTTGGAGTTATCGCGCATCTGCTCCTCCATCTTCTCCTGCATATCTATATCCACAGTTGTGTAAACGGTATAGCCGCCCTCGTTAAGGCGGGTCTGCGCCTCGTCCCAAGAGATGCCCTTTACTTCCGAGATCTCGGTTATCGCCTGATTTATAGCGGCGTCCATGAACCAAGATGTCGGGCCCTGATCGTCGGGAATATCATTCTCTTCCTCTACTGAGGAGAAATCGTGGTCGCCGTAAACTTTGAGCTTGTCAGCCTGCTTCTGCGCCTTGTCATACTCATCGTCCGAGATAGCGCCGTTTTCCAGCATTTTGTCAAGACAGTAGTCAAGACGTATGCGGTTTTTGTCCTTATGCTCCAGCGGATTGTACATAGCGGGGCCTTTTATCATGCCTGCGAGCGATGCCGCCTGCGCAAGGTTCAGTTCGGAAACGTCCTTCTTGAAGTAGAAGTTTGCCGCCGCCTGTATGCCCACTATCTCGTCCACCGAAGTACCGAATTCGATAACGTTGAGATACGCTTCGATGATGTCTTCTTTAGTGTACACCTTTTCGACGTTTATCGCGCGGAATATCTCGCGTATCTTACGCTCTACGCCCTCAGCGCCGAGCGCCGCGTCGTCGTCGGTGATGTTCTTTATCGTCTGCTGCGTGATGGTAGAACCGCCCTGCTGCGAGCCGAGCAGCGTTTTCGCTATAGCTACGAATGTACGCTTAAAGTCTACGCCGTCGTGCGAATAAAAGCGCTCGTCCTCAGTGTAAACGAAAGCGTCCTGAACGTAAGAAGGTATCTGCTCGAGGTCTACCCAAGCCGCCTTGCGGTTGGCGTTCTTTATGCCGTAATACAGCAGGTACTCTTCCGAGTCCTCATCGTCCTCATCGTAATCGGGATTTTTATACATAAATCTCGAAACGTTGCTGGTAACTACGTTTTCGTCAAGGCTGACGGTAGTGGTAGTATCCGCAAAATTCAGTATATAGATGGTAAGCGCCGTCGCGAATATCGAGCCTGTAATGATAACTATCATAAAGCAGGAAAGCGCGAGCGTTCCGACTATCTTCAGCACTCTTACGAAAGGGTTCACGCCGTTTTTATTGTTCTTCTTTTTGTTGTTTTTTGCGCGCTTTGCGTCTTTACTGCCGCTGCCGAAATTTGCGTTCACATTAGCGTTAGGGTTCGCATTAACGTTTACGCGGTTTTGCGGCGGGCGGTTTCTCATATTCTGAGGGCGCTGGGCACGCGGGGTATTTCTCTTTTTCTCTTCCATAATCAAAACCTTTCTCTGCTTTGATCGAGTAGCTAATAAACAAAACGGGGACGCTGATAACGCCCCCCGCATTGTTTCATTGTAAATTAGTCTTCGTCGTCAGTCTCAGCATCAGCAGGAAGCAAAGCTCTCATGGAAAGACTGATTCTCTTCTTATCAAGGTCAATCTCAGTGATCTTAGCTTCAACGGTCTGACCTACTGAAAGAATATCAGCAACATTGTCAACTCTCTGATTAGCGATCTGAGAGATGTGGATAAGTCCGTCGATACCGTCGATGATCTGTGCGAAAGCGCCGAAGGAGGTGATAGAAACTATCTTAGCAGTTACTACCTGACCAACCTCATAGTTAGCCTTAAAGATCTCCCAAGGATTTTCGGAATCCTTCTTGTATACGAGCGATACCTTGCCGGTCTCGGGGTCGATGTCCTTGATGCGAACTTCGATCTTGTCGCCGATAGATACTACGTCGGAAGGATGCTTTATTCTCTTCCAGCTGAGGTCGAGCTTGCGAACAAGTCCGTCTACTCCGCCGAGGTCTACAAATACGCCGTAATCGGTGATGGACTTAACTTCGCCCTCGATAACGTCGCCAGCCTGTGCGGTCTCAAAGAACTTAGCCTTTGCAGCCTCTCTCTGCTCGCGCTCTACGGCTCTGATAGAGCCTACCGCCTTCTGTCTTGCCTCGTTGACCTCAAGGATCTTGAACTCTACGGTCTTGCCCTTCATATCGTCGAGGTTGCCTCCGCGTGCTACTGCCTGCGAAGCGGGTACGAATACGTTGACGCCGTTGGAAGCAACGATAAGGCCGCCCTTTACGACTCTTACTACGCTGCCGGTGAGGATAGTGCCCTCTTCCTTAGCTGCTGCGATCTTTTCAAGACCCAGAGCTGCGTCTACCTTCTTCTTAGAGAGCTGTACTATGCCCTCCTGGTCGTTGGTCTGGAGAACTATCAGCGCGATGGTCTCGCCAACAGATACTACGTCCTCAGGCTTCTTTGTAGGATCGTCGGTAAGCTCGCCGGGCATGATATAGCCGGTGTGCTTGGTTCCGATGTCAACGATAACTTCGCCGTTGCCGTTGATAGCGGTAACTACGCCCTCTACCTTCTGACCCTTATGTATCTTCTTCAGAGTCTTCTCCATTTCCTCCGCAAAATTAAATTCTTCTTCAACATTGTTCAACATTTCACTCATGGCCTGTTGTACCTCCTTGATTATATAAGCCGGGGTTGAAGCACCGGCAGAAATCCCGATAAATCTTGTTTTCGATAAGTCTTCGTCTGCCAGCGTACTTTTCAGCTCATCGGCATTCTCTACCTGTATGGTGCGGCAGTGCTTTTCGCAAACCTGCGCCAGCTTACGGGTGTTAGAGCTGTTTTTTCCTCCGGCAATTATCATCAAATCTGCTTGCAGTGAAAGCTTTTCGGC
>OLNX01001881.1_pt1 | contig 16826 bp, 19 predicted proteins | sample 1672611 | NCBI WGS metagenome assembly OLNX01 (sample SAMEA3136705, study PRJEB25190) | human gut metagenome | reverse complement strand
CGAGCCTTAATGTAAAACATCTTGCCGCATCACCGGTGGGAATGAAGGTGACCTGCAATACCACTTTAGTGGAAGTGGATAAAAGACGTCTTGTATTTTCCGTAGAAGTAGAGGATGAGACCGGAAAAGTCGGAGAAGGAACGCATGAGCGTTTTATTGTACAGGCGGAAAAATTTCAGAATAAGGCGGATGCCAAGTTAAATAGATAGGAGGAAACATTGAATTTAGTTATCGGGTTACTGGTCCCGTTTCTGGGAACTTCGTTGGGGGCAGCATGTGTTTTCTTTATGAAAAACGGGTTGAACCGTCTGGTACAGAAAGCACTGCTTGGTTTTGCATCCGGCGTTATGGTGGCGGCATCTGTGTGGTCGCTGCTGATACCATCCATCGACATGTCAGAGGGAATGGGAAAATTTGCATTTTTACCGGCAGCAATCGGATTTATATTTGGAATCCTGTTTTTACTGCTGATGGACAAAATCATTCCGCATCTTCATATGAATGAAGACAAACCGGAAGGATTGCCAAGTCACCTAAAAAAAACAACCATGCTGGTACTAGCAGTTACCTTACATAATATTCCGGAAGGGATGGCAGTGGGTGTAGTATTTGCAGGATTTCTGATGGGCAGCGGAAATATTACTTTGACAGGAGCACTTGCCCTGGCAATCGGTATTGCCATTCAGAATTTTCCGGAGGGAGCAATTATATCCTTGCCACTTCGCAGTGAAGGAACCGGAAAAGGAAAAGCATTTCTTTACGGTGCATTGTCTGGCATTGTAGAGCCGATAGCTGCAATTATAACCATTGCAGCAGCATCCATAGTGATTCCGATTCTGCCGTATCTGTTATCGTTTGCAGCAGGCGCCATGATTTATGTGGTAATCGAGGAATTGCTGCCGGAGGCATCCACAGGCAGCCATTCGAATATTGCAACCATATGGTTTTCAGTAGGATTTCTGCTGATGATGATACTGGATGTGGCACTGGGATAGAAAATCCCGGATAGCTGATTGATTCTATATGATTCATCGGGTGTCCAGGATTTTTTTGCTTATCAGGATAGATTTAATAATTTCTGTACCGCTTTCTGCATTTCCGGTACTGCAGAATCAATTCTTTTTCATGTCTGGTCAGGATGATTTTTTCGGAATCATCATATCCAAATGTACCAAGAATATCATTGATTTTATATATTTCACATAAGAGTAAAAGAGTATCAAAGGTACGAGAAGATAAAGCTAGATAGTAACAGGGCATAGAAAAATATTCTATTTCCTGTTTTAATATTAAAAAGAACAAAAATTCGAAATGCAAGGGATGATTATTGGACAGTTTAAATGCTATAAATTATGTATAAAGAAAAACAAATAAGTTATGTCATAGGTACTCACTTTAATGGAGGTGGCAGGTATGCATATTTTAGCGCTGATTTTAATGTTCATAGTATTTGCAATCATAGCAGCATGTGGAGGAGATTATTCAGGGATTGCAGCTATAGGAAAAATAGTGGGCTTTCTAGTTCTTTTGTTTGTGATGTTATGGTTATTTACACAGCCGGCACTTCTTATAATTGCAATTATTGTTTTGATTATAATTGCAGTATGCTGCTCTTCAAAGTGATGGAGATAGACAACAATATAATAGTGTACCAATATTAGGACTTGTAAAAACGAATTGGCTTCTCTTATATGATGATATATGATATCATATAAGAGAAGCCAAATTGTTTTTATTACGGAGTTTGGAGGAGCTTTTATGCCAAAATCATCAAATCAGAAATTGAAACTGATTTATCTTATGAAAATCCTGCTTGAAAGAACGGATGAAACACATAGTATTACGATGCCTGAGATAATTGAAGCATTGGCAGCATATGACATAAGTGCTGAGCGTAAGAGTTTATATAATGATATTGAGAATCTGAGAGTATATGGGCTTGATGTAATTGGAACGCAAGAAGACAGAACATATTCTTATCATATAGGAAACAGGCAGTTTGAACTTGCTGAGCTGAAGCTTTTGGTAGATTCTGTACAGTCTGCTAAATTCATTACAGCAAAAAAGTCAAATGAATTGATTAAGAAGATAGAAGGTCTTGCAAGTAAATATGAGGCATCACAGTTACACAGACAGGTGTTTGTAGCTGGTCGTGTAAAAACAATGAATGAAAGCATTTATTATAATGTGGACAGGATACATACTGCGATAGCAGAAAATTCAAAGATAATATTTCAGTATTTTCAATGGAATGTGGAAAAGAAAATGGAATTTCGCCACGATGGTGCACGTTATGAGGTAAGTCCATGGTCGTTATCCTGGGATGATGAAAATTACTATTTAATTGCATATGATAGTGCGGAGAAAATTATAAAGCATTTCAGAGTGGATAAAATGTTATATATAAAATCCAATGGAAAAGCACGTGAAGGAAAAACGGCGTTTAAGTCTTTTGATATGGCTGCATATGCCAGAAAAATGTTTGGTATGTATGGAGGCGAAGAACAGTGGGTAAGGATAGAATGCGATAATTCGTTCGCTGGGGTGATGATAGATCGTTTTGGAAAAGATGTGTCAATGATTCGATTAGATGATAAGAGATTCGTTGTTAATGTTGAAGTAGCGGTAAGCAGACAGTTTCTTGCATGGATTATAGGATTGGGTGAGGGAGTTACGCTTGCTGGTCCCCTAAATGTAGTAGCGATGATGAATGATGAGATTGACCGATTAGTAAAACAGTATAAAAAATAAGAACATAAATTCGATTTGCAAGGTGTGTTTATGGGACACCTTGATCCGTATAATAAGAATCAGATAAGAGATAAACTCTTTCTGGTTCTTTTTTAGATGAGGTGTGGAGTGGATAGATTATTGTATTAGATTAGGAGGGTGCTTATGGGAACAGATTCGTTTTATTATATTATGGATTATAGCGGTAATTACTATAGGACAAATCAGGCAGATCAGCTGGTGGCGGTAGCAAGTGAGCAGGATGCAACAGTATTTACATTTGCACAGGCCAATAGCAGGATAGGTATAGGTAAAAAATCAGCATTTTACTGCATGATACACATAGAAGAAGATGTGGCTGATACAGGCATTGAATCAGATGGAGAAAGCAAAGCTGATGTGGAAGTGCAAGAGAAGATTGAACCGGAGGCGGATGATTACATTTCTCCAGTAAAAGAGCTGACTTACGATGAGCTGACTGAAGAAGTGGAGAAAAATGTATCGTCATACGACCTTTCAGAGATGGACTGGGCTGAGTATCTGACGCATTTTACATATCTTGTGAACGGAATTAAGGATTACCGGGATGAACTTGCTAAGAAGCACTCCGATGTAGAACAGAAGATTTGCGACATCTTGCATTATATTGAACTTTGTGAGACTGATGATGACGAGGCAGTAGATTTAGTTGAGCTGCTTAGGGTGTGTCGGGAAAACAGGAGAGACATCAAGGATGAGCTGCAAAGAATCGAGTATTTTCAGGTGAATCTCGGAACAAATGTAAATCTTACAAAAGCAAAGCAGGCTCTAAAGAGTATCAAAGGTCTGGAAACAAGAAAATATAAGCCGAGAAAGTATGATGAATTATTTGAAAACTGTGTTATGAAGGAAAGACGCTTACATAGAGATGACATTTCAGATGCTAAGGACTTAAGGGAAAGTTCAAAAGAGAGATTTGACAGAGGACAGGCTATTAATGATGAAGGTGGTGAAGAGATTATTGGTTTATGGTCTCGGATTTTCCAAGTCCAAAATCAAGCTTAGTTATATAAAAAATTCAAATGATACAGAAAAAGAACTGTATTATCTCTTCCGAGTGTTGAATGCAGATATTCATTCTTATACGCCAGGAGATTTTAATAGTTATCGGAAAGATTCTTCTTATATAGAAATCGATACGGTAGTGGGAAAGAAATTTAATCAGTTGCCTCCTGTTAAAAACATTATGTATGGAGGGCAGCAGGAACATGGAATTCGACCAGGAACTATTCCTGTTGCATTAGTTGCTGGATGTGGACGTGCTTGTGAGATTGCGGAACAAAATTATCTGGACAATGAGACAAAATTGCAAACAATCAAGTATGATATTTTAGATTCCATCCGACAGGCTGAAATTAAGTATAAGATCAATGGAGATCAGAATTATTGTGTCAATAGCACTTTAAATATCTGCTTCCCGGGAGTATCATCAGAAGCCCTTATGCTTTCAACCAAACAATACTGCAGTATTTCAAACGGTTCAGCTTGTACATCACAGAACTATTCTCCAAGTTATGTTTTGACAGCAATGGGAATTCCAGAAGATGAAATAGAGAGCTCAGTCAGAATCAGTTGGGGACCAGATGAGAAACCCGAAGAAATTGTGAAAAACATGGAAATGCTTTTATCGTTTGCAAAGCAAATGATCAGTTAATAGGAGCGCAATGATGAGAGATTCAAAGGCAGTTGGATTACAATTATATTCTAATCAGCTGGATGTTAAAAAGTTTGAAAATTTAATCAGTAATAATGATCAGGGATATAAATTCTTTTGGCTAGAGGCGATAATGAAGCTTATCCCGCACAAGCAAAATCCAATATCCTTTGAAGAAATTATTGATGAAATGATATGGGGAGCTTGGAGGACAGTAACGTTTTACCATTTAAGATTAGGACATACTGTCAATGGCAACGCTGAAAATTTTCTGGAACATGCGATCAGAATTCTATATGAAAATTCAAAAGAAGAATTAGAAAATAAATCTCCATCAAAGGAGCAAATGCAGCGACTTATTGTTAAGTATTCTGACAAACTATGGGAAGATAAAAATCATTTAACTGATTATGTGCCGTATCGTTTGATCAAGCCTTTTGTCGATAAAGAAGGAAAATCATACATAGATAGGAAAAATTACGGACGATTCATTGCGTATTTGAATGCGTATACAAAACTTAACAATGAGTTCTTCTATGATATCATCGATGCAGATCAACCCTTGATGCGCAGAATTCGTATAAATGAAGAGTGGAAAAATTTCATGATTCAGAATTATGCGATTATTATGGGATGGATTAGATATAATAAAGCTATTTTTATTCAAGATAGAAATCCGGGTGTTCCGGGAATAATGTATAAAATAGCACCAGAGACAGAGGAAAGAAGAAAGTCATTAGAAAATGTTAGAATTCTTTGGAAAATGACATATGAGTTAACTGGTAAGCCATTATATGAAATTTATACTGGAAATACTCTAGATATAGACAGCTTTGACCTGGATCATTTTGTTCCTCGGTCTTATATTTCAAATGATGAAATTTGGAATTTGACACCGATGAGCAAAAGATTAAATTCCAGTAAAAATAACAAGTTGCCAGAGAGATCCTACATTAAGAGATTTGTTGAGTACAACTATTATTTGTATTCACTTGTATTCGCAAACGCTAATCAAGCACAAGCAGATGTATTAATGAAGCAGTTTCATAAATGTGAAAATCAGCATCTGAATGCAGTATGGGCAAGTGAGAAGCTTTATATTCCGGGGCTTGATCAGGAAAAATTTGGAAATGTATTGGAAGAAAATCTTGGACTTGTTTATGACTCTGCAAAATTGCAGGAATATGAAATGTGGGTGATTTAACTGAACTCAACAATTGATTATTATAATAGAAATGCAGAAAACTTTATACGTAACACCCAAAATATTGATATGTCGGACATTTACAAAAAGTTTGAGGCATATTTAGAGCCAGGGGATAGGGTACTGGATCTGGGATGTGGGAGTGGAAGAGATAGCAAATACTTCTTGGATCAAGGTTATGCAGTAGTAGCACTAGATCCATCAATAAAGATGTGTGAAGCTACTGCACAGTTAACATCGTTGAAGCCATTGAATATTACTGCACAAGAAATGGACTTTAAAGATGAATTTCAGGGAATATGGGCGTGTGCATCTCTTCTACATATATCGGAGGTAGAGTTAGATGAGGTATTAATTAGAATTGTACGTTCATTAAAAACGAATGGTATTATGTATGCCTCATGGAAGTTAGGAAATGGATATAGATATTGTGATGGAAAAGAATATTATGATATGAACGAAGAAGCATTATTGCTTACAATGAAAAGACATGCCACATTGAATATTATAGAGTGCTGGAGATCTGATGATTTAAAAGAAAAAATGGATCCTGAACGGTGGCTGAATATAATCATTAAAAAATTTTAAATACCTTTTCGAAGGAAGAGAGGAGATTTGATGGGGAGCCATTCTAGTTCTATGTGGATTACACTAGACAATTAGGTGAAGATTATGAGTTATTGATATGGTTATTGTTGATTAAGTTTCAGCAGAATAATAGGTGAAATAAAAGATTTTAAAATGCTCGACAAATACAGATTAAATGGAAATTCGTTAAGGATTGATCATTAAAATATTTTATGAATGACTGGGAGAAACATAAAAAATGGAAGGTAAAATTAAAGTATTGGAGAAATTAGATTTTGGAGATTCTATTGCCGAATATGATAAAGTGTCAGACGGCACATTGTGTGAGACACAAACCGCACTTTGATTTCGGTGGCAATATCTCCCCGACCGTGCCGTAGTGGTACCTGCCGCAGACTCTCCGCGGAATGACTGCAGAATGTTGCAGAACCATTCCAGTTTGCTATGGTCAACCCGGTAATTACAAAGAAGCTTGGGCATTTCAGACAGAAGAAGGATGTCTTTCTTTGGAAGGAGTCAGACCTTGCAAAAGATATGAAGAAATAGAGGTTGATTATCTGGACCAGAATTTTAAGCCACAGCATGGAAAGTATTCCGGCTGGACTGCACAGATAATCCAGCATGAGATTGATCATTGTAATGATGTTGTGATATAGGAGCATTTTACTGATGGAACAGAAGTCAAAGGAAATTACAGACTGCCAGATATATGAGACATCAATCGGACCGGTGTGTATGAGCAAAACTGAATATGCAATGTATCAGGAAGAAATGGCAAAGCGAATTGGAAATCTGCATATTTATGTGGATGCAGATGCCTGTCCGGTGGTTGGTATAGTAGAAAGAGTTGTAGAAAAATATGGAATACCGGTGACTCTGCTCTGTGATACGAACCATGTACTTCAATCAGATTATAGTGAGGTAATTGTGGTCGGTGCTGGAGCTGATGCGGTGGATTATAAGCTGATTAGCATTTGCCATAAGGGAGATATTGCTGTATCGCAAGATTATGGCGTGGCTGCAATGGCACTTGGCAAGAGTACATATGCGATTCATCAATCTGGTAAGCGGCAAACAAATGATAATATTGAACGGATGCCAATGGAAAGACTCCTGAATAAGAAAGCGGACAAATGAAGATGCTGAGCGTTTTAAGGATAATAAATATATGAAGTTAACTGTAGATTCCATAAATGTAATAAGTGAGATAAAATCGGATTTCTTATATGAGTTGGGAAAAGGATTTTGCAAGTCAGGTTAATGAGACTTTGAAGTTGATGGAAGAAAACATAAGGCTTACATATGATGCAGCAAAACTGCAATCCTATGAGATTTGGAGAGCCTGATACTATTGTCCCACACCCCGATTTGTGCTAGACTATCTGTGTCCCAAATTCGAGAAATAAAAGTAAATGAAGCAAACCAACCAAAGTGAAATAAAGTTATGAGCAGTAAAGCAGAAAGCAGAAGAAAAAGTATCGGAATGACATCCGGCTCTTTATGGAAGAACATCTTCCTCTTTAGCATACCGTTGATGTGTTCTCAGATATTAGAAGTATTATTTAATTTAAGTGACGTAGCAATTGTAGGAAAATATGCAGGATATATCCCCCTGGGGTCGGTTGGCTCGACCACGCTGTTGGTGTCCTTATTTACCGGCTTCCTGATTGGAATGGGTGGAGGTGTTAATGTAAGGGTAGCGCATAAACTGGGCGTAGGCGATGCGAAGGGAACAGAAGAAACCGTGCATACGGCGGCATTGATTTGTCTGATAGCAGGTCTTATACTGTGCCTGATATGTAATATATTTGCGGAGCCATTTTTAAACATTTTACATACAAAATCAGAGTTTATGGATGGTGCAGTACTATATTTTCGAATCTATGCACTGGGGCTTCCGGCACTTGCAATTTACAATTTTGGAAATGGTGTTTTAAGTGCATCCGGCGAGACGAAGCTTCCACTTATTTATCTGAGCATTGCCGGTGTGTTAAATGTGTTATTAAATCTTTTCTTTGTTATCCAGTGTAATATGGCAGCAGGCGGAGTGGCAATTGCCAGCGTTATTGCTCAGTATGTGTCAGCTATTTTGGTGGTTTCTCATCTGTGCCGGAGAAAGGATAGTTGCAGGCTCTATTTTTCCAGACTGCGTTTTCACAAGGAAGCGGCGAAAAGTGTGCTGATGCTTGGCGTTCCGGGCGGAATGCAGAATGCAATCTTTGCAATTGCAAATCTTTTTGTGCAGACCGGAGTCAACTCCTTTGATGCGGTTATGGTGTCCGGCAATTCAGCGGCAATCAATGCAGATACGCTGATTTTTAATATTATGACAGCGTTTTATACGGCATGCGCCAGTTTCATGGGACAGAATATGGGGGCAGGAAACAGGGAACGCATGATAAAAAGTTACCGCATCAGTTTATTGTATTCGTTTCTGGCAGGCGCAATTTTTGGTGGGCTGCTGGTGGTTTTCGGAAGACAGTTCCTGTCTCTTTTTGCCAGCAAACCGGAGGTAATTGAAGCCGGAATGGAGCGGATTAAGATTATGGGATTTTCCTATGCACTTTCCGCATTTATGGACTGCACCATTGCGGCATCCCGCGGAATTGGAAAGAGCATTGTGCCGACCATTATTGTTATCATGGGCTCCTGCGTATTCCGTGTAATCTGGGTATATACGATTTTTGCATATTTTGGAACCATTGCATCCTTATATCTTTTGTATGCATTTTCCTGGTCGATTACAGCAATTGCCGAGATTATTTATTTCAAAGTATGCTTCCGGAAGCTTCGGATAGCGGCATAGAACCATAGAGTCATGGAAGAAAGTAAAAAAGAAAGCGGAAGAGAGAAAGCAAAATGGAAGAAAGACGTTCGGAAAATACAACGCTTTGCTATATAGAAAAGGAAAATTGCTACCTGATGATGCACCGGGTGAAGAAAAGTCATGATGTAAATAAAGATAAATGGGTTGGTGTTGGCGGTCATTTTGAAGCAGGAGAATCTCCGGAAGAATGTCTGCTTCGGGAAGTAAAAGAAGAAACCGGGCTTACCTTGGATTCTTACCGGCTGCGGGGCGTGGTCACTTTTGATTCCGATGCGTGGCCGACAGAATATATGTTTCTTTATACGGCAGATGAATTCCATGGTACGATGACCGAGTGCAACGAAGGAACACTGGAATGGGTGCCAAAGGAAGAAGTATATAATCTGCCTATCTGGGAAGGTGATAAGATATTTTTCAGGCTGTTAGAAGAGAGGGAGAGTTTCTTTTCGTTGAAATTATCCTATCAGGGAGATACTTTGACCCATGCCATATTAGATGGGACAACCCGATTGAAATAAAAGTAAATTATAAGTAGAAATAAGCAACCAGATACCATTAATTAGAAAAACTAATTAGTGGTATTACTATATATAATTGGTCTTTATAAGCAAATGACGTTATAATGTAAGTAGCATTGAGCAGTGCCAGACCTTATAAGCAGTCCGTTGGGCTGCTGGCAGTCAAAACGGGCTGATTAAAAGGTCTGATAGGGCGAAAGCCCGTAGTATGGAAATGCGAAGCATTTCCATACTTGCACTGAAAAAATAAAGAGCAAGATAAAGAATAATTTCAGGAGGAAGAACAATGGATTACAAGAACGCAGGCGTGGATATTGAGGCAGGATATAAGTCCGTAGAACTGATGAAGGAGCATGTAAAGAAGACCATGCGTCCAGAGGTTCTTGGAGGACTGGGCGGATTTTCCGGAGCATTTTCATTAGAGAAGATTAAAGAAATGGAAGAACCGGTACTGTTATCCGGAACAGATGGCTGTGGCACGAAAGTAAAGCTCGCCATGATTATGGACAAGCATGATACCATCGGTATTGATGCAGTAGCAATGTGTGTAAATGATATCGCTTGTGCAGGTGGAGAACCATTATTCTTCTTAGATTATATTGCATGTGGTAAGAATTATCCGGAGAAAATTGCAGCCATCGTAAAAGGTGTAGCAGAAGGATGTCTTCAGTCTGATGCAGCATTAATTGGTGGAGAGACCGCAGAGCATCCTGGTCTGATGGCAGAGGATGAATATGACCTGGCTGGATTTGCAGTAGGTGTATGTGATAAGAAAGATATGATTACCGGCGAGACCCTGGCAGACGGTGATGTGCTGATTGGTATGGCATCAACCGGAGTACATTCCAATGGATTTTCACTGGTTCGTAAAATCTTTACTATGGATAAAGAAACCCTTGATACATACCATGAAGAACTGGGAACTACTTTGGGAGAAGCATTACTTGCACCAACCAGAATTTATGTAAAAGCACTGCGTGCCATCAAAGATGCCGGCATCCGTGTAAAAGCCTGCAGCCATATCACAGGCGGTGGTTTCTATGAAAATGTTCCACGTATGCTTCCGGAAGGAAAACATGCAGTGATTGAAAAGAACAGCTATCCGATTCCGTCAATCTTTACCCTGATGGCAAAAGAAGGAAATGTAGAAGAGAAAATGATGTACAATACCTACAACATGGGACTTGGTATGGTACTCGCAGTTGCACCGGAAGATGTAGATAAAACCATGGAAGCAATCAAATCTGCCGGAGACAAGCCATATGTTGTTGGTAAGATTGAAAACGGAGAAAAGGGTGTTACATTATGCTAAAAGTTGCAGTATTAGTATCCGGTGGTGGAACCAATCTTCAGGCAATTATCGATGCCATGGATAATGGAACCATTACCAATGCAAAGATAGAAGTGGTAATCAGTAATAATCCGAATGCCTATGCCTTAGAGCGTGCAAAAAAACATAATATCAAGGCACTTTGCATTTCTCCGAAATCCTATGAAAACCGGGCGGCATTCAATGCTGATTTCTTAGAAAAATTGAATGAATATAAAGTAGATTTGGTTGTGCTGGCAGGATTTTTGGTGGTAATTCCACCGGAAATGATTGCACAGTACCGCAACCGGATAATCAATATTCATCCATCCCTGATTCCATCTTTCTGTGGAACAGGCTTCTATGGATTGAAAGTCCACGAAGGAGCACTTTCCCGTGGAGTGAAGGTAACAGGAGCTACGGTGCATTTTGTGGATGAAGGAACAGATACCGGTCCAATCATTTTACAGAAAGCAGTTGCAGTAGAAGAGGATGATACGCCGGAGATTCTGCAACGTCGTGTGATGGAACAGGCAGAGTGGAAAATTATGCCACAGGCAATTGATTTAATTGCCAATGGAAGAGTAAAAGTCGAAGACGGGAAAGTGAAGATTCTTCCAAAAGCAGACCATTAGAATTGAGTGAAATAAATAAAGATTAAGTAGAAATGAATGAAAAATAACCGGATTAGGAGGAACAGCATGAAAGTATTAGTAGTTGGAAGCGGCGGAAGAGAGCATGCAATTGTGACAAGCGTAGCAAAGAGCAGCCGTGTAGATAAGATTTACTGTGCACCGGGCAATGCCGGAATCGGACAGCTGGCAGAATGTGTGAACATTGGAGCCATGGAATTTGATAAGCTGGTAGCTTTTGCAAAGGAAAAAGAGATTGATTTTACCATCGTAGGAATGGATGATCCATTGGTCGGTGGAATTGTAGATGTATTTGAAGCAGAAGGATTAAAAGTATTCGGACCGAGAAAGAATGCTGCAATCTTAGAGGGATCCAAAGCATTTTCCAAAGATTTGATGAAGAAATATAACATTCCGACCGCAGGATATGAGACCTTTGATGACCCGAAAAAGGCATTGGAGTATCTGGAAACTGCAAAAATGCCAATCGTATTAAAGGCAGACGGACTGGCACTTGGTAAAGGTGTTCTGATTTGTAACACCTTAGAGGAAGCGAAAGCCGGAGTAAAAGAAATCATGGAAGATAAGAAATTTGGTTCTGCCGGCAACCATATGGTAATAGAAGAGTTCATGACAGGCCGTGAAGTATCCGTGCTTTCTTTCGTAGATGGCAAGACCATTAAGATTATGTCTTCCGCACAGGATCACAAACGTGCCAAAGATGGAGACCAGGGCTTAAATACCGGTGGAATGGGTAACTTCTCTCCAAGTCCTTTCTATACCAAAGAAGTAGATGATTTCTGTAAGAAATATATCTATCAGGCAACCGTAGATGCCATGGCAGCAGAAGGAAGACCATTTGTAGGTGTTATTTTCTTCGGTCTGATGCTGACAGAGGATGGACCAAAGGTATTAGAGTACAATGCCCGTTTTGGTGACCCGGAGGCTCAGGTAGTTCTTCCGAGAATGAAAAATGACATCATTGATGTAATGGAAGCCTGCGTAGACGGTAAATTAGATACCATTGATTTACAGTTTGAAGATAATGCAGCCGTATGCGTTGTTCTTGCATCTGACGGATATCCGGTGGCATATGAAAAAGGATTTGAAATCAAAGGCCTTGAGAACTTTGATGGCAAAGAAGGTTACTACTGTTTCCATGCCGGAACCAAGTTAAATGAGGAAGGAAAAATTGTAACCAACGGAGGCCGTGTACTTGGCATCACAGCCAAGGGAGCTACCTTAAAAGAAGCAAGAGCCAATGCTTATAAGGCAACGGAGTGGGTAGACTTCGATAACAAGTATATGCGCCATGACATTGGAAAAGCCATAGATGAAGCATAAAGTTAAAGAATGATTTAATAAAATAGAAAAATAAAAAGATAAGAAAAAGTATCCGTAAAAAACAGAAAAAAAGTTACGGATACTTTTTCTTTTGACGGTTCCCTTTTATAAAAGATACTAAAATCAGAAAACAAATTAACATAAATCTTAAAAGAAAGATTTTAAGATTACATAATGTATAAAATAACAAAAAATGATAAGACAACTTGCAGGAGAAAAAGAAAATGAACAAGCTGCAATCATAAATTTGTAATGTTAAATTTTCTACTCTTGCGCTTGGTGGGATTATCCGATACAATATTAATTTAGAATATACTCTAAACAGTGAAAAAACTAGCGCAGGAGGTGCCGCAGCATGAGTCTGGCAGATAAAATTTTTATCGATATGTGTCAGGATATATTGGACAACGGGGTAAGTACAGAAGGAGAAAAGGTCCGCCCACATTGGGAGGATGGAACCAGTGCTTATACAATTAAGAAATTTGGTGTGGTAAACAGGTATGATTTATCCAAAGAATTTCCGGCAATTACATTACGAAAGACAGCAATCAAGAGCTGTACCGATGAGATGTTATGGATCTGGCAGTTGAAGTCCAATAATGTCAATGACTTACACAGCCATGTCTGGGATGAATGGGCAGATGAGACAGGCTCTATTGGAAAAGCATATGGCTACCAGATGGGAGTAAAGCATAAATATAAGGAAGGAATGTTTGATCAGGTAGACCGTGTGATTTATGACCTTAAGAACAATCCTTTCAGCAGAAGAATCATGACCAACATATATGTACATCAGGATTTAAGTGAGATGCATCTTTATCCATGCGCATACAGCATGACCTTTAATGTAACCCAGAAGAAGGGGGACGATAAGCTGACTTTGAATGCAATTTTAAATCAGCGTTCCCAGGATATCTTAGCTGCCAATAACTGGAATGTTTGCCAGTATGCAGTACTGATGCATATGCTGGCACAGGTGTGCGATATGCGTGTGGGAGAGTTAGTGCATGTGATTGCAGATGCACATATTTATGACCGGCATATTCCTATTATAAAGGAACTGATTCAAAGACCGACGTATGACGCACCGACATTCTGGCTGAATCCGGATGTAAAGGATTTCTATGAATTTACCAGAAATGATGTACGTCTTGATAATTATGTGACAGGACCACAGATTCAGGATATTCCAATCGCAATATAAAAGGAGCAGGTGAAAGAGATGAATTTAATCGCAGCAGTAGATGCTAATTGGGCAATTGGCTATAAGAATAAATTACTGGTAAGCATTCCGGATGATATGAAATTTTTCCGTCAGACCACAACCGGGAAAGTGGTAGTCATGGGACGTAAGACCTTGGAAAGCTTTCCAAATGGACAGCCTCTTAAGAACCGTGTCAATATTGTACTGACCAGTGATAAGAATTATAAAGTGAAGGATGCCATTGTGGTACATGATTTAGACGAACTGCATAAAGAGTTAGAGCAGTATAACAGTGAGGATGTCTATGTTATTGGCGGTGAGAGCATTTACCGCCAGCTTTTGGATGAGTGTGATGTAGCGCATATTACGAAGATTGACTATGCATATGATGCAGATGCCTATTTCCCGAATCTGGATGAAAAGGAAGAATGGCAGATTACAGAAGACAGTGATGAACAGACCTATTTTGATCTGGAGTATTACTTCTTAAAATATGAAAGAATAAGATAAGCAGAAAGAAACGTGTAAGAAATGAATAATCTTATTTTCAGTTTAAATACCACCATGCCAATCTTTCTTGTGATGGTAATCGGTTATATCTTAAAGCAGATTGGTATGCTCAATGATAATTTTGTGACGGTGGCGAATAAGTTTAATTTTAAGGTGACCTTGCCATTTATGTTATTTCGGGATATTTCTACGGTAAATATCCGGGAAATCTTTGATTTGAAATATGTGCTTTTCTGTGCACTGGCAAGTACCGCCTGTTTCTGGGTAATCTGGGGAGCGGTAAAGCTTTTTGTAAAGGATAAATCCATCCGTGGTGCATTTGTGCAAAGCTCCTTCCGGAGCAGTGCCGCAGTCATGGGACTTGCCTTTATTGAAAATATTTATGGCAGTTCTGCCATGGGACCATTGATGATTATCGGGGCAGTGCCGCTTTATAATATCTTTTCTGTTATTGTACTGACCTTTGAAGCCAATGAAGATGGAGCGGGAGAAGAGGCAGTACATGGTGGCAGAATCAAGAAAGCATTTCTTAACATATTAAAGAATCCGATTATCCTTGGAATTGCCTTTGGTATGGTGGCAGCATTATTGTCCCTTGATTTTCCTACCATGGTAGATAAGACCATTGATAATGTGGCAAAGATGGCAACACCACTGGCGTTGATTGCACTGGGTGCAGGCTTTGAGGGAAGAAAGGCCCTGGCAAAAATCAGACCGACCCTTGCAGCATCTGCAATCAAGCTTGTGATACAGCCGCTTTTATTACTTCCGGTGGCAGCAGCCTTGGGATTTACCGGAGAAAAAATGATTGCAATTCTGATTATGCTTGCATCACCGACTACACCTAGCTGCTATATTATGGCAAAGAACATGAAAAATGATGGTGTGCTGACAGCAAGTATTATTGTGACAACAACGCTTTTGGGAGCATTTACCTTAACTGGCTGGATTTTTATCCTTAAGACCATGGGATTGATATAGAGGAGGACGTTAGATGGATATTACAGGAAGAAAATTATTTGTAAAGGCGATGATGGAAGAAGGCGTGGATACCATATTTGGTTATCCGGGCGGAATGGTCACCGACCTTTTTGATGAATTATATAAACAGGATGATATTCACCTGGTGCTTCCCAGACATGAGCAGGGACTGATTCATGAGGCAGAAGGATATGCGAGAGCTACCGGAAAGCCGGGCGTATGCCTGGTAACCAGCGGACCGGGTGCCACCAATATTATTACAGGACTCGCAGATGCGCATTTTGACAGCATTCCGCTTGTTTGCATTACCGGTCAGGTGCCACTTCCGTTGATTGGAAATGATGCCTTTCAGGAGGTTGATATTGTAGGAATGACCCGTTCCATAACAAAATACGGCGTAACCGTTCGGGACAGAAAAGATTTGGGAAAAATAATCCGCATGGCATTTCACATTGCAACCACCGGAAAACCGGGACCGGTTCTTGTGGATATCCCAAAGGATATCCAGTTAGAGAGTGGACCATCCGATTATCCAAAGAGTGTGCAGATTCGTGGTTACAAGCTAAATGAAGGCGTACATATCGGACAGTTGAAAAAGGCATATAAGCTTTTAAAGAGTGCCAAGAAACCATTGATTCTCGCCGGAGGCGGAATCAACATTGCCCGTGCCAATGATATTTTTGATGAATTTGTTACTAAAATGCAGGTGCCGGTTGTTACCACCATTATGGGAAAAGGAGCCATTGGCACATCCAATCCTTATTATATGGGAAACTGCGGTATGCATGGAAGATATGCAGCCAATATGGCAGTTTCTGAGTGTGATGTATTATTTTCCATCGGGACAAGATTCAATGACCGCATTACCGGCGATTTGAATGAGTTTGCGCCAAAGGCAAAAATTGTTCATGTGGATGTGGATACAGCATCCATTTCCAGAAACGTTGTGGTGGATGTACCGGTAGTAGCAGATGCAAGAACAGCACTGGAAAAATTATCAGAGTGGGCAGAACCGAAGAAAACAACAGCCTGGATAGCCCGCATTGAGGAATGGAACAAAGAAAATCCTCTGGAAATGCGAAGAGATAAGGGACTTTCCCCGCAGATGATTATGGAAGGAATCAATGAGCATTTCAAAGGAGCCATTATTGCAACAGATGTTGGGCAGCATCAGATGTGGGCTGCTCAGAGATGCAGGTTTTCATGTCCGCGTACCTTTATTACAAGCGGCGGTCTGGGAACTATGGGATTTGGTCTTGGCGCTGCAATCGGCGCATCGTTTGGAG
>OLNX01001879.1_pt1 | contig 16838 bp, 23 predicted proteins | sample 1672611 | NCBI WGS metagenome assembly OLNX01 (sample SAMEA3136705, study PRJEB25190) | human gut metagenome | reverse complement strand
CACCCCACTTGTTAGATAGTATATCATACTGTCTAACAAATGGGGTGCTGTTCACAAGAGCAGATGTGCATTTCTTTTTATATCGCGCTGCCGTTTAAGGTCACGCTGCCCTCGATTATAATCTGGCCGCTGTTTTTTATGCATATCCTCGCGTTTGCGGTTTCGAGGTTTATATCCCCGTCGGCGCTGACGCTTATCTCCGGCAGCGCTCCGTCAGGTTCGCTTTTTCTTTTTATCTCTGACAGCCACATGGCTACACCTCCAATGTAACGATCGTTCCCGCGCTGAATGAGTCTGCCCAGCAATGGCTGGCGGTGACTTTGTAGCTGCCGTTTACGCCCAGCGCGGTCGATTTGAGCGCGACAACGTCGTTTGTAAAGCAGGCAAACTGCTTAGTCAGCGTCAGCTCGATTATGTGTTTTCCGCGCTTAGACTCGGCTATCTGGTACTCGGCCGTATATCTGGCGGCGTCCGCGCCGGTGGTCTTGGGAACGACAAGCTCACGGTGGCTTTTCCCTCCGCGCGAAATGAAATCCGTATTCTGCACCGTGTAGCTTGCGCCGGTGACGCGGTTTCTCACCATGACGTCAGATATTATGCCGTAGCGCTCATCTCTCAGCTTTATGCAGGCGGCATCCTTATCCGCGTCTACCGTGACGCTCTGCCCCTGCCTGCCGCTGAGCACAAGCTCGCCCGTGGGCGTGAAATAAGGTATGGTGCCCCAGGCATATCGGCTAAAGCGCCGGACGGCGCTCCACGCGCTCTCGCCCGTGCTGATATTAAACCCGCTCAGGGTTTTTGCCGTTCCGGATGTCACCTGAGTGATGCCGTAAGGCGCTATATAATTGCTTATCAGCTCCGCGCTGCTCAAGGTCGCGTATGCCGCGGCGGGCAGCTCGTTATCCAGAAGGCGCGCGGCATACGAGCGGCCGGATATGGTAACGACCGAACCGTGCTCGTCTATGCTTATGCTGTATTCGTCCACTATGCCGGTAAACACCGTGGAATTGTTATGCACCGCCCTGAAGCGGCAGGCCGATTGCAGCATCGTAAGCTGGTGGGAATAGTAGATAAAGCTAACCTCGAACCAGTCGCAAGGCTCTCCGAGCCCGTGGCAGACATCCCATGACAGAAATTCCGGAAGCTCTGTTTCCGTGCCGCTGTTATTTATGATATATCCCGTCATGAGTATCACCTGAACCTTATGATCTGTCCCACTGTGAGCGCCGTATCCGGCCCTGCCACGGTGGGATTCATGCTGCACATCTGCTCGACCGTGACATTGAACTTTTCGGCCAGTATGCGCAGGGTGTCGCCCTCCACGGCCATGGTGTAGCGCTTGAGCCCCGGCAGGCTCGCTGCAGGATCGTCGTAGTCGAAATCGTCCATGGCGTCGGCCATGTCCTCGAATTTATTGCCTATGTACTCCCAGAACTCAAAGCTGTAGTGCACATAGTCCTCGCGCGGCTCCTCCCTGAGATTGAGCTTTGCGAAATACGCGCGCATGGTCGGCCACACGGGATGCACTAACTTTCCGCCCTTGTTCTCCTCGAACAGCGCAGCGAGCTTGCGGAAGTTTTCATAGGCGTCAGGCCCCGTAAACTCACCCTCGCCGCGGATTATCTTGTTTTGCAGTCCCAAATTCTGCACAACATAGCCCGAAAAGGGCAGCTTATAGCTGTGCAGGGTTCGTCTGTACTCGACCTCAAATGTTTTGGGGTTATTCGGCCAGACGAAATTTCTGTACTTCATCGCTGCTAACATCAGCGCACCTCCTCAGTAAAGCTCAAAGCCGTTGTCGTACCTGCGGGCATCGCGGCGGAAATAGTCCGACATGAACGACATGTCCCGCCGCCGCACCACAAACAGCTCGGCATCGTCAAAATTTGTTCCGTCCTCGTCCGGCGTATATGAACGCAGGTCGAAGATATCCGCAGTATTACTCATCTTCCGCCTCCTGTCTGCTTGCGGCGTTTATTGTCACAAGCTCCGTCTCCGGCTCGCCGGGTTTTATTGTCCGCTCGCGCTTTGCGCAGCGGCAGCCGCCGTAAACCACATTGCCCACCTTCACGGTAAAATCCACAAGGCCGTCGAAGCTCACTCCGTCCGTCGCCGGTGTCTCGCGCCTGAGCTCGACGCCATACTCTGTGCCGTTTGTCAGCACCGCCGCCGGCTCATCGTCGCCGAAGCACTCTATTTTGTACACGGAGCTTTTCTCGAACTCCTTCACGCTCACAACGGCGGCAAGCTTCACGCCGTTTACAAGCACCGTCTTGTCCTCGCTTGAGGGGATCGCCTTAACTATCGTCATACCGTCTCCCCCAATCCGTAAGAGGAAAGCTCGCCTCCGAGCAGCTCGCGCACCAGATATGCCCCAGCCTTCACCGTGCAGGCGCTGTGAAACATCTCGGCGGCCGTATCGTAGCGTATATCGCCGAAGTTAAACTCCGTGACGGAAAGTCCCTGCACGCTCCTGATTTTATCCTCCACCAAAGCCGCGTATTCCGCACAGCCCGGCTCGGAAGAATCCTCATCGAAGGGTGAATATATATCGGCGGCTATCACAAGCTCCGCCCTGCTGCCGTACATCTCTTTTACATTGCCGTTCTGGGTGCACAGGCCGATGTAATTGCCCAGTCCGGAAGCGGTTATCCGCGCCGATTTTATGGACACGCAGACGAGCGTTTGAGTTCTGTCGAGCTTGGACACAGGGAATTTTGTCACGGCATTTATCCCGTTTCCGGAAAGTGCGGAGGCTATGCTGTCTGTTATGGTGTCAAACATCGCTGCTCTCCCCTTTCAGTCTGAGGATGCACTCGTTATGCGACAGAGCGCCGAAAATGCGGACAGGCTCAATTCTGAGCACCTCGTATATTCTCCCCGCCGCCTGCACCTGAGCGCCCTCGGAAATGCCGGCCATGTTCGTTATCAGCCTGTATTTTGAGCCGTTTTTAACGCCGGGAGCCAACGGCTGGCGGTGTATCTGAGCGTTGTCCGCGTCAAGGCAGGATATGAAGCCCTTGCCCTTTGCCGTGCCGACGCTTATGTCCTCGCCGTAAAGCCTGAGTATATTATTCGTCGCCGTCATCCGCGCACCCCCACAAACTCGAATCCGTCTCCGTCTATATATGCCGACAGCATTCGTTCGGCATATTTTCGCAGGGAGGCGGCAGAGGCCGATACCGCGCCGCCGTCGAGGCTGACCGACAGATTACCGGCGCTGAACGAGACTATTCTGTCCGTTGCAACGCCCCCAAGCTCAATGTACATTGACAGCGCCAGCACGCCCGCTGCCGTCACGAACAGCTCCTTTATACTCTCGCTTGAAACGCCCTTACGCAGGCGGCTCTCAAGCTCCGCCGCCGCCGAGGCGCACACCGCCTTGAGCATTCCGGCGCTCTCTGTGGGGATGGAAAAGGTCATGAGACTGCGCGCCCTGCTTTCAATATCGGAATTTGTATATGCCATTTTATGCCTCCTTTTTGGAATGAAGCGGCTGCTTTCGCAGCCGCTTCGTGGATTTTTAAGCTCAGACCGAGAGCACCTTGGATGCATCGGTGTAGAGCTTTGCAAAGCCGGAGATGCTGGTGATGGCAGCACGCTCGAGCTGGCGGTCGATGAGTCTGTCGTATTCGACGGAGACGTCGCCTGCCGTGACCATTTCGAGGGCGTAGCCCTTGTCGAGGCCGATCGCTGTGCCTGCGGTCATTGCAGAGCAGCGGATGAGCTTTGCGCCCAGAGGGTTGCCCGGCTCGCCGGTGCCCTGGAAGTTCAGACCCGCCATGGGGTTTTTAAACTCGGAGCACTTGAGTATTTTCATCATGACGTCGGGGGCGACGAGCATGGTGTTCATGGTGTAGGGGTCGAAGGCGTTCCAGAAGTTGAGCAGTTCGCCGTAGGTCAGGCTGCCGGCAGTGCCGCCGATAGTGGTTCCGCCGACGGCAAGGCTCTCGGCGGCGTTATCGTTGCCGTCGCCGTTTTTGATGACGTCGATGGCGTCCTCAAGGTGCATGCGCATGATCTGACCTCCGATCTGGCGGAGCATGACGGAAAACAGGTCGAGGCGCTGGAAGCGGATGGCCTCATAGGAGGCGACCAGCATCCTGCCGCGCTTTCTGAGCTTGACAAGATGGTCGGAGGCGCGAACCTCGGTCTGAGGAATGGCAGCGCCCTCGCCCACATAGCGCAGGCTCTTCTCGTCCGCAGAGGGAGCAGAGTAAATGGAGCGGTAGTCCATGCCCTCGAAGCGGGTGGTGGTGGCAGTGATGGAGGGCAGGATGTTCCCCTCCTCCATTCCGGCCTTTACGCTGCGGGATACATATTCGGGGAACAGCACCGCAGATTCGGAGGTGGAGAAAAACTTCTCGACAACGTCGCTGCCCGCGCCGCGAACCTTGATGTCAAAGCGCTTGAGCTGACGCTGGAAGGCGTCAAGCCCCTCATAGGGAGTGCCTCTGTAATTATCGTTGGGGTCGAGAGCCTCGAGCACCTGCTCAAAGCTCTTACCGGACTCGGAATACATGCCTTTGTCAAGGCGGATCTCGTTAAAATTGTATGCCATATCTCTTTCCTCCTCACATTATGAAGCCGACTACTGCCGCTGTGGTATCGACCTTGATGACAAGGTACTCACGGCCTGTGGTAGCGGTTTTTACTTTTTTGTCGTCGGACGCTGTGAGCTTTGCAAAGCCCACAGTGGGCGCCGTGTCAGTGTAGCCGAGCTCAACGTAGCCCGATGTCTTGACATCGGCAAAATCATCGTCCGCGTGGATGCAGACGCCGGCAAAGTTATTGCCTGCCGCGCATTTTGTAACGGTGTCGTTTGCGCTCATCTTTACAAGCGAGCCCTTTTCAACGCCGCTTGCCTTATTGAAGGAGAGCACCTGCTCTCCTATGCCTTCAAAACTGACTTTCATTTTAGAATCCTCCTGAATCAAATAATGTACTCGTCACCGCAGAATTTGGTGACCTCGCCTCTGCCCGGAAGCTGGGTCAGGGGCGGATAAAGCTTCTCCGCTCTCTCCTTGAGAGCGTCCTTCAGCTCGCGAAGAGCCGTTTCGTCCATAAGCCCAACGCTCTTTTCCAACGCCGGATACATGCCCTTGTCGCAGACAAGGCACAGTCTGAGCACCTCGGCTTTAAGCTCCGAAAGGTATCTCCTGCCAAGCTCGGCGGCCTTTTCGAGCGCCTCGTATTCCGCAGCGTAGCTCTTGCCCGCCTCGGTCTCGACGAAGTTTTTGATAACGCCCGCTCCGCGCTGAGCCGGAACTGCGACGAAGCTCCACTCGTAGGCATCCACAGCGCCCTCTAAAATGGCGCAACAGAGCTTTTCGCCATACTGTTTACCCTTGACGTGGCTGCATAAGGCGATATCCTCGCCGCATATGCTGCACACGCTTCCGGCTACGGAGCAGCCGACGCTCGTCTCGCGCTTGATGCCGCCGTCGATCTCCGCGATAAGCTCGGCGTTTGACTCGGTGCGGAGCATATATGCGTAGCCCTTGAGGTACACATACGGTGTGCCGTAAGACGTTGTGCGGTTTTTATCCGTGACAAGCTCCGTTCTGTAGATGCGCGCCACCTGATTGCCGCTGCGCCAGTCGTGGTCGCAGATGCCGGTCACGCCGACGAAAAGCTCCGACAGCTCGCGCAGCGTATTTTCGGAGAAGCGCTCATAGTCGCGGTCTACCTCGTTATCGCACAGCAGCACGGAGAAGATGTACACATCTTCCGCCTTCAGCTCCGCTCTCGCGAAGGCATTGACCAGCTCAAGCTCTTCATCGGTGCAGACGCCGCCGGCCGCGGTGCCGTCTTTAATGATTTTCATTGTTCTTTACCTCTTCCCAATAGATTTTGTCCTTCTGCGCGGTATACAGCGCCGCCTTGGCCTCCTCAACCTCGTCCTGAAGATTGATGGTGTCCCATTCGATCTCGAATCCGCAGGCATAGCCGTGCATGGCAAGCCACATGCCGCATATTTTTTCAAGCACCGGAGTGACGGTGCGGCGGATAGAGTTTAACTCGCTCGTCATGAGATCGGCCTGCTGCGCGCTCATTCTCTCGGTGGTCGACCAGTTCAGGCCGAGCAGGAAGGGCGGTATGCCCGTTCTGGCGATAAGCTGCTCAAGTATCTGGCGCACGGGTACCTCACTGTCGAGTATCTGATTATCTGCGCCGATGACCTTGATATCAACATCGCCCACGGCCACAAAGTCGCGCACAGCGCCGTTTTTCCCGCTCTGCATGGCTGCCGACCACTCGGCGGCGATCTGCTCGGCACGCTCCTGCGCCGCCAGCTTGTCTATGATGTCGCCCTGCGGCTTATACACGACCGCAAAGCGCACGTTGCCCGCTCTCTCCCAGTTTGTGCCCAAAGACTGATATATCTTCATGAGTATTCCGCAGAGGAAGGGCATACTGCGGAGCATTGAGGTGCCGTAAGGCGAATCAGCCTCGGGGTTAAAGGGGGTGAACAGCAGAAGGTTCTGGTACGGCAGCGGCGCGATGCTGCCTGTTTGATCCGTGCAGCACAGTTCAAAGTCAAGAGGGGTATCTCCCTCGCGGATCTGCACGTCGGCAACATTGCCGCATATGACCGCCGCGATATCGCGGTCGCCGTTTGTGACGATCTCGCCCACCGCTCTGCCGCAGGTTATCATGGAGTCGAGGTACGCCGAGAGGAAGCTTTGCAGCCCTCTCTGTCCCCTGCCCGCATCCACGTTGCGGATGAAGGCGTTGAGCTCCCGTTCGGCCTTTTTATCGCCGCAGCGAGCCTCGAAGCCGCCGGTGAGCCTGATGATCTTCATTACCGCGGCGTCCACGACCGGCACTGCCTCGCGTATCGTGCGGTAAAGCCTGATCTCGCCGCTGCCCAGCGGCACATAGCTGTCGAGCAGGCCGAAGGGATGCTTCTCCCCGCTTCTGAGCTGCACCGTGTGGGCACGGCTTTTTTGTTTTGAAAACAGTTTCATATTCCTACCTTTCCACCCACACAGCGCCTATCGGCTGTGCGGATTTTGAAATGCCCACGGCAAAATACCGGATATCGTCCATGGCGTGGTCAAACTGCTTGAGCGGTACGTCTCTGTCGGCTCTGTCGTCCCAGCGGTACTCGTAAAACTCCCGCAGGCTGTCCTCGCAGCCCCGGCAGATGCGTATCCTGCCGCTTTTGAGAAGCTCGGCCGTGAGCCTTATGCCGCGCAGAACATCGTTATCGGCCTTTTCGGGGCGAAATCCCGCTCTGGTGAGCGCTTCGATGAAGCTTGCCGCCGAGGGATCGACTATCACCCTGCTCGGCGTAACGCCCGCGCACAGCGATATGAGGTCTGCCACATACTCGCCGTCGGTTTTCTGCGCTCCCTCCCTGCGGGCGTCGTAGTAATATTCCCGCAGGCGGTACCATATATCGCCGCTTCTGCCCCACAGTCCGAAGGAGCTTGGGTTTTTCGTTCCGTAGTCGCAGGAGACGATGTATTCGCAGCAGCTTTCCGGCACGGGCGAGAGCATACTCTCGTTGAAAAAATCGTACACCCTACCCGACGGCAACACCCATTCTCCTAAAATGAAGCGCCGGTAGAAGTCGCCGCTGTACATGCGCTTATAGCGGTCTATTATGCTTTTTGACAGCGATGGGTTATCCTCAAGCGAGAAGTGGATATACAGCGCACGTCGTTCTTCCGCCTTTTTTATCCACTCAAGGTAAAACCAGTGGTTCGGGCTTTCGGGATTACAGTTAAACCAGAGCTTGCTGCCGGTCACCGAGCATCTCGCGCAGGCCTGCTCGACAAACGAGCGTGGCATGAGCACCACCTCGTCCATGAGCACGCCCGCAAGGGTTACGCCCTGGATAAGCGACTGCGAGCTTTCGTCCTTGCCGCCGAACAGATAGAAGCTGTTGCGGCGTCCCATATAGGCGATCTCGATAAGTCCCTTGGACACGAGGTCGTTTACCTCGAAGCCTATATCCCGCAGCACCGGCAGGAGCGGCTCAATCAGGTTTCGCCTTATGCTTGTTTTTGCCTTGCCGCAGATACCGAAGCGCTCGCTATCGTAGCGCCGCATTGCCCAGCAGACGAAGGAGATGCCGAGGCACAGAGTCTTACCGCTTCTTACGGCGCCGTCGCAGATAACGGCGTCCATATCTCGGTAAGGCGATGCGTCGCTCCACCACGAGAGAGCCTTTAGCTGGGTTCGGGAGAAAAAATCGAATTTCAAGCATCCGTCTCCGTTCCGAGCAGTTTTGCGGATTTATCCAGAGCGGCATAAAATCCGTCGTTTCGCGCATCCCCCTCACTGCGCGCGTTGTTCAGCTCTATAAGCTCGCGCAGGACCGCAAGCTTATTGACGAATTTCAGCTCGACCTCCCCCTTGGGGCCGCGCTTTATTTCGCTGAGCATCGAAAGGTCAAGCCCGTCGAGAACCGACATATCCTCCCGGCCGAGATAAAGCAGCTTCACGGCGTCGTTGGGCGATGATACCGCGAGCTTTTCGAGAAGCTTATCCGCGTAAGCGGATTTTTTCTTGTTCATAACATTCACCTCTCAACCATAGGCTGCATCGAGGCTAAACTTGTACGTTTGCGTACAAGTAAAAATAATTTTTTCGGTTTTTTTGCTCAAAACCGCTTTGTTCGGTTAAAAAAAGGTATAAAAAAGCCCGACAGCCGAAGCTGTCGGGTGATCCCGCCGTGCCGTTGGGGCCCAATTATAACCTGCACAAACGAGCAGGTGGGTCGCCTAAGTTCTGTTTCGCTGCTTCCAACGTCCGGCATAGCCGGGAGGCCTGCAATCCGCAGATTCAAATCGGCATCCCTTATTAGAGATGTGGGTTTAATGGGCCTGAAGTCAATATGACACCGCGTACACGGCAGGAATAAAATTTTTTACTATGATATAATGTATTCGCAGGGTCGGGAACATATACGTTTGGTTTTCGTCTTTAGGATATTATTCCTCGTCCTCTGCCTCAAATATGGTCATGAACATTTCGTATACCTGCTGGAGCTTATCGTCGTCGTCAATGGACTCGAACAGCTCGTCGCCGTTTTCGTCGTTTACGACCGAGAGGATTATCAGACCGTAGTCGGGGTCGTCCTCATCCATATCGGTGGGCAGGAAGGCCGCGAAGGACTCGCCGTTGTAGTCGATCGTGTCCAGCAGCTCCAGCTCAAATTCGTTACCGTCATCATCTATTATAGTTACAAAATCGTTGCCGTATTCTTCGCTCATTTTGTTACCTCCTGTGTCGTTGTGTATTTATTTTAACCCACACGGAGCCATAAATCAAGAAGTAAAGCATGGGAAAATCGAAGCTGTGTATATTTTCTTAACACCCCATCCGGCGGTGGCTGCCGCAGAGCAATTCGTTGCTACGCTTCATATAATCTTTTTTGCCGGTGCCCGACCGGTGATAATGGCAATGATCTTTATTGCACTCGCGCACTAATTAAATCAATATCGTAGGGGCGAGCATTGCTCGTCCGCTTCTCAAACCTTGCAACGCAGCAAAATAGAAAGACAACAGAAAATTCCTCGTTCAAGCCTTCCCCTTGAGGGGAAGGTGTCGGCAAAGCCGACGGATGAGGTGTCTATGCTTTAGGAGCTAAAATCCTCCAGAAGCGATAACAGCTCGGCTTTTCCAGAGGCGGGTATGCCCTCTCGCAGCTTTTCACGGTCTACATTGTTGAGGGTCGCCGTCTCAATATCCGTAAGCTGCGTCGGCGTATCGTCGCCGCCATGGAACACCGCGACATAGCCCTGCCAGTCGCGCAGGCAATACTCCCCCTCCTGCGCAGGCGTATACTCCGCTTTTACCGTGGGGGTATTATTTGCCGGCTCTGCGCTTATACTTTTGACAGCGGCGGCGCTCATGGCGGCAGCCGTTACGACAAGGCAGCCAAGCAGCAGTATTTTAAGTGATTTTTTCACGCTATTCACGCTCCTTTCGGATTATTATTCCCCTATTTCGGCAAAACAAGTACACGCCGAAAAAATTTTTACAATTTATACACCCATGCTTGACATAACATGTTATAATAAGCATTCAGAATAAAATTAGATTATTATGCCCATTACATATTATTTGATATTTCATTTTTTGACACACATAGCGACAAAGGAGGTGTGTGGATATGGATATTGCAAAGGAGAATAACTCCGAATCGCACGGCGGCAGATTTGGCCGGGTCATGAGGGTCATCGGTACTATTTTTCTCATCTGCGTTGTAACGGCTATGCTGTTTTTATGCATCTTTGCATTCTATGTCAAAACCTGTATCACCCCGGGTCTTGATCTGGATCTGAACGACTTCACGCTCAACCAGTCGAGCACCATCTACTATCAGGATCAAAGCGGGCAGTGGCAGGAGCTTTCGACCTTCTACGATTCGGAGGATCGAATCTGGATCGACGGGGACGAGATACCGCAGCACATGAAGGACGCGCTCGTTGCCATTGAGGACAAGAGGTTTTACAAGCACCATGGCGTCGACTGGTTCCGCACGGCTCACGCCGCGCTGAATATGTTCACCGGCGGCTCGACCTTCGGCGGCTCGACCATAACTCAGCAGCTTATAAAAAACCTCACCCAGCAGGACGATATCACGGTGCAGCGCAAGCTGCTTGAGATATTCCAGGCGCTGGACTTTGAGAAGAAATACAACGACAAGGATCAGATCCTTGAGTATTATCTCAACGCCGTGTACTTCGGCGAGGGCTGCTACGGCGTCCAGACAGCCGCGCGCACCTATTTCGGCAAGGACGCCAAGGATCTTTCCGTAGCCGAGGCTGCCTCAATCGTCGGCATAACGAACCTGCCGACCTACTATGACCCCTTCTACAGCGTTGAGAATAACAAGGATCGTCAGGAGGATGTCCTGCACGAGATGTATAAGCAGGGCTACCTCAGCAAGGCAGAGTATGAGGAGGCCGTGGCTGAGGAGCTTGACTTCGTGCGCGGCGAGAACGAGCCGTCCGGCGCAACCCCCTACACCTACTATGAAGAGGTCGTCATCGCCGACGTCATAGACGATCTGGCCGAGGCCAAAGGCATCAGCAAGGAAGCCGCCCGCCGCCTCGTCTATAACGCGGGCTACGAGATCTACGCCTGCATCGACATGGATATGCAGGCAAAGGTCGATGCTATATACACCGATCTTGACAATCTTCCCAAGCCACGCAACGGCACCGACGCCCAGCTTCAAAGCGCCGTCGTTATCATCGACCAGTACACGGGAGAGATAAAGGCGCTCTGCGGCGGCACGGGCGAGAAGACCATCAGCTTCGGTCTGAACAGAGCCACCAAGACCACAAGGCCCCCCGGATCGTCGATAAAGCCCATCGCGGTCTACGGCCCCGCGATCGAATACGGGCTGATATCCCCGTCCACTCTCGTTCTTGATGCCGACGGTGAGCATGTTAAGCTCTCCCATACCTCATGGTATCCGAAAAACTCACCCGATACCTACGACGGCATCATAAGCATTATGACCGCACTGCAAAAGTCCAAGAATACCGTGTCGGCTCAGATCATGGATAAGCTGACGCCCTCGGCATCCTATGACTTCCTGACAAATCGCCTCGGCATTGTGAGCCTCATTGATGAGGACGCCGACTACGCGGCGCTGGCTCTCGGCGAGCCTCACTACGGCATCACCGTGCGTGAAATGGCGCAGGCGTACACCGCTCTTGCCAACGACGGCACCCTCACCTACGCGAGAAGCTACTCAATGGTAAAAGACCGCGAGGGCAAGGTCATCCTCGATAATCAGCCCAAGACTCAGACTGCGTTTTCTCAGAACACCGCACGCACAATGACATATATGCTCCAGAACGCCGCCACCTACGGCACCGGCTACGAGTCGAAGCTGAGCAATATGCCTGTTGCGGGCAAGACCGGCACAACCACCGGCAACCGCGACCGCTGGTTCTGCGGCTACACACCGTACTATACCTGCGCTGTCTGGACCGGCTTTGACACTCCGGAGTATATGTCCTTCTCCGGCAACCCCGCGACTCAGATCTGGCAGAGGGTAATGGAATCTATCCATCAGGATCTCGAGCGCAAGGAGTTTAACATCTCCTACGGCGGAGGCGCGACGGGCATCTTCGGCTCGCAGGAAGAGCTTGAGGAACAGAGCCTATCCGAGGAAGAGCGCGAGGAGAAGAAGCGCCAGGAGGAAGAAGAGGAAAAGCGCAAGCAGGAGGAAGAGGAAAAGAAGAATCAGGATCAGGAGCAGGAGCAGTCACAGCGAGGCGGCTTACTTGACTTCATCACCCGCAATTAAGGAGGAATTATTTTGGCTAACAAACCCCTTGAATACAAAGGTCATCCCCTGCAGCGCGCAGGGAATATAGTCTACTACGGCAGCATGGCCGACAAGTACATTATCATGCTTCAGATAATGGAGACTAAGAAGGTCAAGGATCTCGACGTCGCGACTAAGGTATCCGTTCAGCTTCAGCTTACCGATCCCAACGTCAAATCCCGCGACCGCATAGTCAAAAAGAGCGATAAGGACGGCTTTTGGGCGGCAATGGACGTCGCCAGCGTATGGCTTGACAGAGCACTCGCATCAAAATAAGCCGCAATTATTCAATGCGTCAAAAGCAGGAGTCTCATAAAGAGGCTCCTGCTTTTTGTCATAAAGCCACAATTTGTGTAATAATTCACGCTTCCCGGCTCAAAGTGAAGATTTAGACAATGAAAATTATCTGAAATTTGTGGAATTTACTGATTTTTATGTTATACTGCATTTGTGAAATTAATTTTGAGCATTGAAGAATTGAACCTCTGCCGGGCGTTAGATTCTCCAATGCTTACCATGGGAGGAAAAAATGAAGAAAGTTCAGTTTACAGAAACCGTGCTTCGTGACGCGAACCAGTCACTGATAGCGACCAGGCTTCCCTATGACAAGTTTGAACCCATCCTTGAGAAGATGGATCAGGCGGGTTTCTACTCTGTGGAGTGCTGGGGCGGCGCTACCTTTGACGTCTGCCTGCGCTTCCTGAATGAGGATCCCTGGGAACGCCTCCGCAAGATTCGCGCGAAAATGCCGAACACCAAGCTCCAGATGCTGCTTCGCGGCCAGAACATTCTCGGCTACAAGCACTATCCCGACGATGCGGTTCGCCGCTTTGTCCGCTGCTCGGTCAAAAACGGCATCGACATCATCCGCATTTTTGACGCTCTGAACGATACCGACAACCTCAAGGTCGCCATCGAGGAGACCGTCAAGCAGGGCGCTATGGCATCCGGCACCATTTCTTACACCACAAGCCCAGTCCACACCATCGCAAAATACGTTGAGATGGTCAAGGAGCTCAAGGAAATGGGCGTTGCCTCCATCTGCATCAAGGACATGGCCGGTATCATGACCCCGCAGAGCGCATACGATCTCGTCTCCGGCATCAAGGACGCGGTCGAACTTCCCGTAGTTGTCCATACCCACTGCACGACCGGTCTTGCCTTCATGACCTATCTCAAGGCCATCGAGGCCGGCGCTGACGTTATCGACACCGCGATATCCCCCTTCTCCGGCGGCACCTCTCAGCCCGCGACGGAGACCCTGTTCTACACTCTCAAGGAGCTTGGCTACGACGTCGAGCTGAACGAGAAAATACTCATCGAGATGGCAAATTACTTCAAGCCCATCCGCAACGATTACCTTGCCGATGGCACGCTCAACCCCATCTCCATGTCCACCGACACCCAGTGCCTCACCTATCAGATCCCCGGCGGCATGCTCTCGAACCTGCTCAGCCAGCTCAAGATGATGAACGCGCTGGATAAGTTTGAGGACGCCCTTATCGAGACCCCTCGAGTCCGCAAGGACATGGGCTATCCTCCCCTTGTCACCCCCACCAGCCAGCTTGTCGGCTCCCAGGCGGTGCAGAACGTTCTTGCCGGTGAGCGCTATAAGAACGTCGGCGCTGAGATCAAGGCGTACTGCCGCGGCGAATACGGCAGAACTCCCGCTCCCATCGACCCCGAGATACGCGCAAAGATCCTCAATGGCGAGAAGCCGATAGAGGGCCGCTATGCCGACACCCTGCCCACCGACGTATACGAAAAGGCCGCCGAGCACTTAGGCGATACCGCCCGCTGCGAGGAGGATGTGCTCAGCTACATCGCCTTCCCCCAGGTCGCGGAGAATTTCTTCGAGAAGCGCCGCGAGGCCGAGGAAAAGGTCGTGCGCTACACCATCACCGAAGCCTGAGGAGGTCTGAGCGATGAACGATCTTATTAATATCTCCTTAGGCGACGGAGCAATAACTGCTCTGACCGGCTATCTGGTCGTATTCTTCGGGCTTGTTCTGCTCATGTGCGTCGTCATGATAATGGGAAAGATCATGGTCGGCAGCAAGAACAAGGCAGCGGCCGAGACTCCCGCCGCCGCTCCTGCCGCTCCCGCGCCTGCGGCGCCCCCTGCGCCCGGTTCAGCCGGTGAGCTCAAGCTCTATGACACCGATCCAAGAGACGCCGCCATGATAATGGCGATAGTTGCCGACTCACTCGGCAAGCCCATAAACGAACTCCGCTTTATTTCCATCAAGGAGGTCAAGGAAGATGAAGTATAAGGTAACTTTAAATAACAGAACGTACGAGGTCGAGGTCGAAGCCGGCGAGACCATGCTCATTGACGAGTACGAGGCCTATGCTCCCGCCGCCCCCGCACCCGTTGTTGCAGCCGCTCCCGTTGCAGCGGCAGCTCCCGCAGCTCCCGCCGCTCCCGCAGGCGCAGCCCTTGCCGCAGGCGAGGTCGTCAAAAGCCCCATGCCCGGCAATATTCTAAAGATAAACGTCTCGCAGGGTCAGCAGGTGGCAGAGGGCGATGTTCTTCTTGTCCTTGAGGCAATGAAGATGGAAAACGAAGTCGTTGCGACCAAGTCCGGCACCGTCGCTCAGATAGTAACGGCAAAGGGCGCAGTTGTCGAGACCGGTGCGCCTCTGGTAGTTATCGCATAAGGAGGTAACAGATGAACATTCTGGATACACTCCAAAAGCTGGCGACCGAATCCGGCTTTGCCTCCTTTATTATCGCGGACGGCGGCTGGAAAAACCTCGTTATGATACTTATCGCCTTTGTGCTCCTGTACTTAGGCGTTGTCAAGAAGTTTGAACCGCTCCTGCTCGTCGGTATCGCCTTCGGCTGTCTGCTCACGAACCTGAGCTACTTCACCGGCATGGGCGAGAACGCGCTCTACCACCCCGAGCTGTGGGAGGCGTTTCTTGACGAGGCAAGCCCGTATTATCACAGCTACGGGCATATAATGTCAAACGCCGGTCTGCTTGATTTCTTCTACATAGGCGTCAAGGCCGGTATCTACCCCTCGCTGATCTTCCTCGGCGTCGGCGCGATGACCGACTTCGGCCCCCTGCTGGCCAATCCCAAGAGCCTTCTGCTCGGCGCCGCGGCTCAGCTCGGCGTGTTCGTCGCCTTCTTCGGCGCGATCCTCCTCGGCTTCTCCGGTCCTGAGGCAGCCTCCATCGGTATCATAGGCGGCGCCGACGGCCCCACGGCAATATTCCTGACGACAAAGCTTGCGCCGAATTTGCTCGGCCCGATCGCGATAGCCGCGTATTCGTACATGGCGCTCATCCCGCTTATCCAGCCCCCGCTCATGAAGCTGTGCACCACTGAGGAGATGCGCAAGGTAAAGATGGAGCAGGCGCGCGAGGTCTCCAAGACCGAGAAGATAATCTTCCCGATAGTCGTTGCGACCTTTGTTATTCTGCTCCTGCCCTCGACCGCTCCCCTCATCGGCTGCCTCATGCTCGGCAACCTGTTCCGTGAATGCGGCGTGACAGAGCGCCTTTCCGACACCGTGCAGAACGCGCTGATGAACATAGTCACCATCTTCCTCGCCACCTCCGTCGGCGCTACGATGGTCGCTCAGAATTTCCTCAGCGGAGCTACGATAAAGATCATAATCCTCGGTCTGTGTGCCTTTGCAATATCGACCATCGGTGGTCTGCTCGGCGGCGTCATCATGTACTATGCCTCCGGCAAGAAGATCAATCCCCTCATCGGCTCGGCAGGCGTTTCCGCCGTTCCCATGGCCGCCCGCGTCTCTCAGGACGTCGGCAAGAAGTACAACAAGACAAACTTCCTGCTCATGCACGCGATGGGTCCCAACGTTGCAGGCGTTATCGGCTCCGCGATAGCGGCAGGCTTCCTGCTCTCCGTATTCGGCGGCTGATAAATTTTCCGGCAAAAAGCATTTAACCGGCAAGGTGTTATACCTTGCCGGTTTTTATTGCCTCCCGAGGGGCAATTGAGTTAATTTATACACAAACTGGTTTATTGTACAATTTCAGGTATATTGTTGATTGACATAATAAATTATATTTGGTAACATAATGTTGGAAATAGTCAAATCCTTAGAAAGGAGAAAATATCATGTACGAAAATATCAAAAAGTTTTTCCTGTATGTAGAGCCGGGTCTCCATGAGGCATTCGAGTGGCTGGACAAGGTTTTTGGCTGAGAGCCGTAATAACGCTCGAATAAGTTATGTAATATTTTCAGAATTTAAACTAATTTATTAGTTTTAAATTAAATTTTTATGGGAGGAAGAAAAATCATGGAAAATATGAATATTTTTGATATTCTGGCAAAGATGCACGGCGAGTGGTTCGGCTGGGACAGCGCTGTAGCTGCTTTTTTCCAGAAGATAGCTGATGCAATCAGATGATAAACATTTTTAAACGGCTGAGTTTTGACTCAGCCGTTTTTATATTATCATTGTAATTTTGTATGTAATACATCAAAAAGCACAGAGCTTGTGAAGTGACCCCAAAAAGTTAGACAATATTAAAGAGTAAAAATTGTTCAAGCA
>OLNX01001870.1_pt1 | contig 16917 bp, 19 predicted proteins | sample 1672611 | NCBI WGS metagenome assembly OLNX01 (sample SAMEA3136705, study PRJEB25190) | human gut metagenome | reverse complement strand
ACCACTGGTGTAAATTTTCTCTTTTTGACTAGTCCTATTTATATGCTAACATCATGATTCATTATTTTGTCCATAAAAATATTATATCTAATAGTGATAGCGTTCTCAATGAAAGAAAGGAAAAAAAATATTATAGAAACATAAAATTGTGTTATCATTAAAAAAATATTTTTTTGAAAAGGAAGTGAAATATATGCGCGTAGTCATTAAAGTAGGTACAAGTACTTTGGCATATGAAAATACAGGTCTTTTACATATTCGTAGAATGAAACAGTTATGTGAAGTACTTAGTGACATTAAAAATGCAGGACATGAAGTGATTCTAGTATCAAGTGGTGCCATCGGAATGGGCATGGGAAAATTAGGGTTGGACTCAAAACCGCATGATCTTCCGGGAAAACAGGCTTGTGCTGCCATTGGACAATGTGAGTTGATGTATACATATGATTCTTTATTTTCGCAATACAATCATATCGTGGGACAAATTTTAATCACAAAGGCCGATGTTGAAAATGAGGATCGAAAAACAAACTTTGTCAATACCATGGAACATTTATTAAAAAGAAATGTTTTACCTATCGTAAATGAAAATGATACGATTGCGACTGAAGAAATTGTGATTGGAGATAATGACAACTTAGGTGCCATTTTAGCTAAAAATATTCATGCCGATTTATATATCGTTTTATCTGACATTGATGGATTGTATGATGATGATCCTCATAAGAATGAAAATGCGAAATTAATTCCGGTTGTCTATGAGTTGGATAAAAAGATTTTAAGCTTTGGACAAGGTGTCAATTCCAATGTCGGTACGGGTGGTATGAACACAAAACTAGAAGCTGCCAAAATCTGTATGGATGCAGGATTGGATATGATTATTACCAATGGTCAAAAGCCAGAAGCTTTATATTCTATTTTAGATAATGAAAATATTGGTACTCGCTTTGTAGCCAAGAAAGGAGTTTAATATGACAACTTTACAAATCATGGAAAATGCCAAGGCTGCCACAAAGTCATTGATGTTGTGTGATGAAACAAAAAAGAATGAAATCTTAGAATCTATGGCACAGTCTTTATTGGCTCATAAAGAAGATATTTTAAATGCGAACCAGATTGATTTAGAAAAAGCTGTGGTGAGTGATGTCATGAAAGATCGCTTGAAGTTAAATGATCAAAGATTGAATGATATGGCTCAAGGTATATTAGATGTCGCCAAATTAGAGGATCCAACTGGAAAAATATTAAATGAAAGAACATTAGAGAATGGATTAGTCATTCAAAAAGTAAGTGTGCCATTAGGTGTCATTGCGATTATTTATGAAAGTCGACCTAATGTGACAAGTGATGCGGCTACTTTATGCATCAAAAGTGGAAATACATGTATTTTAAGAATTGGTAAGGAAGCTTGGAATAGTGCCAATGCGATTGTACAAGCACTACAAGAAGGGATTCAAAAATGTGGTGTAAATCCAAATATTGTACAATTGATTCAAGATACAACCCATCAAAGTGCCAATGAACTAATGGAAGGCGTAGGCTATATTGATTTATTGATTCCTAGAGGTGGAAAGAATTTAATTTCACGTTGTGTAGAACATGCCAAAGTACCATGTATTCAAACTGGTACAGGTATTTGTCATATTTATGTCGATGATGAAGTAAATCAAGATATGGCCATTAAAATCATTGAAAATGCGAAATGTTCTAGACCAAGTGTTTGTAATGCAGAAGAAGTCTTATTAGTAAATTCGAAAGTGGCCAATGAATTCTTACCAAAGTTAAAAAAACAATTGGATACATATCCAGTTGAATTGAGATTGGATGATAGAGCACAAAAAATCATTGAAGGAACAAAAGCTACAGATGAAGATTTCGACACCGAATTTCTAGATTATATTCTAGCTATTAAAATTGTGGATTCTGTAGAAGAAGCCATTGAACATATTTCTAAACATTCTACAAAACACAGTGAATCCATTCTAACTACAAATAAAGAACATGCCAGATTATTCACTCAATCTATAGATAGTGCTGCTGTCTATGTGAATTGTTCCACACGCTTTACGGATGGTGGTCAATTTGGCTTAGGTTGTGAGATTGGCATTTCCACACAAAAGCTTCATGCCAGAGGCCCTATGGGACTTGAAGAATTAACAACCTATAAATACATAGTCCAGGGTAATGGACAGATTCGATAAACAAAAACAGGCAACATCAAACAAATTGCCTGTTTTTTCATCAAAGAAAATGAATAATAATCTGTTGAATTTATTCCGTTCAGAAATCACTACTTCAATACAATTGTGCACCAATACTACATAATTTAAACGTATTTAACATTTCTTCAAAGTCATTTTGTGCAATTTACTCCATTTCTTCAATGTATCATAGTATCATTTGTTAATTATTATCGGCTTTACAAGATTTGTATCACTCAAAATAAAAGAAACATCAGCATCTGAATTCACTAATGTTTCTATCAATATATTTTTCACCACTCTTGTATCAATCATTCACAAGTTTCCAGCTTACTGCCTTTTCTCTAGAATCCACAAAGCGCTTATAGATACCCTCTTGTTTCATCAATTGATTGTGTGTTCCTTGTTATACAATTCTTCCCTTATATATCACAACAATTTGATCCGCGTTTCTGACAGTTTTTAATCTATGTGCAATCCTAAGAAATTTATCGATTAAATTATTTGATAAATTCATTAAAGTACTTCTTTTCCTAGAAACAAATCAATAGCATTTATATGTTTAACACCCTCTTGTTGATCACAAAAACGATCCAAAGAAATTATCTGACTACTCCTCACCGCAAGCAGTGAGGGTTCTGAACCGACAACATTATGCAGCAATCGTACATTATTTTCAAACTTTGGATTCCTGTCTTTCTGTTGGAGCAGTGAACTCTACAATCAAGCACTACATTTAGCACATTAGCGATTGTTTTCTGTATCTCTACATGGAAGCATAGTCAATCTCCCTGTTTAACATTTATTTAATTTACCTTAATTCCACTGTTCATGACTTTGATCTGATTCATTTGGATATATTCAATCGTTTCATTTTGATTTTTATACTGTTTCTCAAATTCATGAATACACTTATTCTTATCGATTTTATTTGTATTTAGATCAATGCAGTACAAAAGAAAGGACGAATATAGATCTCTTTGTACCATTGTTCCATCACTTAGTTTATACATTCTTTGTGACAACGATTTTTTGATATATGTATCACTCGTATGATCATATTGACTTGCCTTATAGTCATTTGGCACTTCAACATAGATTCTGAACTTTCTTTTAGTCTGACTCTGAAAATAGCCTGGACATCTATTTTTTATAGATCTTCCAAATCTTTTCTTTCGCTTTCCAGTTTTAGCACGCTTTTGCAGTTTCTTGGCATTCTTTGGCTCTGTCACAAAGATATCCCCTAAGTTTCTTAATTCATTTACATCTTCATGGATGGCTAAATGTCGATTGGTCGCATTGATTCTGCATAGTTCTGTATGTTTCGTTCTCAATTTCTTATAGCGATTGGACAAGACCCACGTCTTTTTTCCTTTTTTGATAGTTCCATCCTCATTGTAGTTGTCTGGATTCATTGCTCTACGGCTCCTATCCATTGCACGATAGATCCGTCTTTCTTTTCGTTCATTAACTTCAATTGAACTTCCTCTTTCTGCTAGATTCTTTAAACCAGCTTTCGTTTCTGTTGTATACGCAATTGTCTGAGTTCCAATATCACATCCAACAATACCTTTTCCCTTGTTGTGTTTAAAATTGCCAAAGCGATCCTGTTTCGGTTTAGATAAACCTTCGATTGTGATATGTACATAGACTCTTAACTTACCACGAATCTTTTTACATACAAGACTCACGTAACAAGGCCTGTATGTTGAAACACAGATATCAGTTTCCTTATATGTATTTGCCGCTATAGAATCCATTAATTCTGTATTCTTCAAATAATACAGTATGGCATCCACTTCCTCTTGTTCATAGCGGTCTTTGATTTTTACACCAAACTCCATATCCTTGAATTTGAAATTCATTTGTTTCATTATGATTCCACGATTGATCTGTTTAGCACGAATACATGGAAGATCTCCACGTTTTTTAAAATGAAGCGTTTCTCCATCCGAATAAAGACATTTTTCGATTCCTCGAAATACATCCTCCGCTTTCGTTAGTGCAAATACGGCATCGATTCCATATTTCTTTTTAATGGGAATCATTGAGGTTCTGCAGTATTCCCATGTCACATCATACTGTTTCTGCATTTCCTTCATCTGATCACATATATCTTTTAATGCCTTCTTATTATCGGCATCCTTATATTTCTTATAAAGACTTTTTAGCTTGCGATACCTTTTCGTACGAACAAGCTGATCATATCTTTTTTTCATGATTCCAGTCAGTTCATTACCAGCCTTACGAATCAAATCGGCATAATGAAAAATCTGACACTTTTCTACATAAGTCAGATTCGTTTCTAATACTAATACATGTCTATCTGAACATCTACGATAGGCTTTCAATTCGGGTTGTATCATTTTTCTGCTCCTCGATATATTTCTTGATTGCAGCTTCACTGATATGCCCTACAGAAGATATAAAATATCCATTTGACCATAATTTTCCACATCTCGCATAGAATCTCTTCAATTCCGGATACGCCTTGAACAATTGGATTGCACTCATAGATTTCAATGTTCGAACAACATCACAAGGTGCAACCGTTACAGGACAGTCTACAAAAATATGTATATGGTCAGGCATGACCTCTAAAGCTTTTATAATATATCCATACGCATCACAAACTTCAGAAAGAATCTTCTTCAAGGTTTCATCCATACCATCACATCTGAACTTTGGACACCATATAATATGATACTGAACTAAATACTTACAATGAGAAGCACGATGATAATTCTCATTCTTCATGATCATTCACATCTTTTAACTGATACTTTTCCTGAATACCTCTACGCATCAAATCCAGAAAAGTGATCGTTTTACCTTCTTCAACCGAATAGATTCTGGCAAGGTTTTCCAGCTCTTTTTTCCATTCACCAGGAATGGCAATATTGATCTGAACATTGTTTGTTCTAGGTCTACCCATGATATCAACTCCGAACTATTTCTACATATATTATATATTTTTCATACGCATTATACAATACAAAAAGTGGCTTTCATCTTTACAGCAAGCTATGGAGTTTTCGCCACTTAATTATAACTCCACTGATATCTAAATTATAGTAGGTTTCCTTCCCGCTTGGACCATAGAATACGCCAGCACTTGGTGTCAATCCATTTTGACTTCCAATGTACTGCATTAAAGATGGCTGTGCATTCACTGCTTTTGAAACAGCATCGTAATTTTGTTGCACAAAATTTACATCCCTTAAAAGTTGCGGTTGCTCCAAAATCATTTCATCTACACTTTTTGGCTCTTGTTTCTCATTAGATTCCTTTTCGATATCTTGAATCCGTTTTCCAAATTCTTCCTTTAAATTGTTCGTTTCCTCTGTCGTATTCTCACGCATCAAAACATTTGAGTCTGCTTGATTTTGTTTGGCATGCACTTTGTTTTCTTCCCCCTAGGCTTCATAAAATACGAAGCGTTGCTGTACAAGAAAATGAATACAACATCTTAAGCTATACTTTTTTTGTAAAAAACGCAAATTTTGACATAAAAACGGGCCGTTTTCACCTAAAAGTGGTGAGCACGACCCATTTATTGTACTATTTACTATGTTCTTCCTCATTAATTGTGGCATCAATCATTTTCTGTGCCCAAATCGGATATATATCACGAATAAAGTGAACACCATCTGCCTGATAATATTTTGGATTTCCATCATCTGTAACACTCGTTACATCAATGTATGTCCAGCCATTCTTTTCGCACATTGCCTTAAGCTGTGTATTATATTCATTTGCCTTGCCCCATCTAGGATTTTCAGCCAAAGTTTCAGCCGTAGGCGGAATAATGGAATTAATAAACACATGAGCTTTTGGAACTATTTTTAATACTTCTTTCACCTTTTCTTCATATAAGTCTGCATAGGTACCGCCTTCTTTTTTAAGGTCCAACCCCATATCATTTACACCATATGAAAAATATAGATTTGATGGATTGATTTGCTTAACTTGATCATTAAAGTCCGTAATATTCAAGATTGTATTTCCGGCAGCCGCAAATACGCTGTTCCAAGGTAAAAATCCATAGGAACCAAATCCATAAACACGTGAATCTCCGTACAATACATAATCATCAAACATAGAAAATACATCGATTTTTCCTTCTTTGATCAAAGTTGTTTTTTCTTCAATTCTTTTGTTCGTTAATTTCTTAGACAGTTTTATTGTCTTAAGCGCTTCCTGCTCTTTAATATAAGCAACCCCTTCGCTCGTATGTTCCTTTGATGTAAAGGTAACTATCAATAAAATCACAACTAAAAAAAGAACTGCTCCAATAATAATTTTCTTCTTCATTTCCTATCCCCTTCGATGTGATTATAGCACAATAAATTCAGTATCGTTCATAATTCATCTTATTTAAATTTACCATAAACTTAAATTTACCATAAACAGTGCTCCAATTTTATGCTACAATCAAGGCACGGAAAGGGATTTTTAGGTTAAGGGGAAATGAAAAAGAATATATATACTATTTGTAAAGCAATCGTTTTAATTTGTCTTATTATTCTTGTCGCATCCAATTTCAAAGTGGATAAAGATAGTAAAGCGTCTATGGAAACGGTACAAAATAAGACGATTGAAAAAGTAAATCTAGATGGATTTACACAGTTGGATAACTTAAATATAAAGAGATTTTTAGGCTTAGATCCATCGCAATACGATGGTAGTGTTTACTATAAGTCAGATGATGCCATGTCAGCCAGAGAGTTTATTATCGTTAAATTTAAGGATCATTCTCAACAAGATGCATTTAAAGAAACAATCGAAAAACGAATCAACTCACAAAAAGGAATTTTTGAAGGCTATGCACCGGATCAGGCAGAGTTATTAAAAAATGCCGTTATTGATATTCATGGCAATTATGCGCTTTATGCAGTAAAAGAAGATGCAGCGACAATGAATGATCAGTTCTTAAAGGCATTGAGTGAGGGGGAATAAAATATGGTATTTACGGATTTATTATTTTTATTTTGTTTCTTACCCCTCAGTGTTCTACTCTATAAAGTTGCAAAGAACATTAAGATTCAAAATATTCTATTAGTTGTACTTAGCTTATTGTTTTATGCATGGGGCAATCCTGTACACGTCATACTTTTGATTCTATCTATTTTATGGAACTACTTTACAGCGCTTGAATTAAATGAACAGGAAGATGAAAAAGCACGCAAAATCATTTTGATTGTCGCCATTGTTGTTGATTTACTATTATTAGGTGTCTATAAATATACTGGTTTTGTGATGAATATCCTTCATATTCAATCAAGTATTCAAATTGCACTTCCAGTCGGACTTTCATTCTTTACCTTTAGTGAACTATCTTACTTATTTGATGTATATAACAATAAGAGTGAACCACAAAGAAACTTGATTTCCTATTCATTATATGTAAGCTTCTTTGGAAAAATCAGTATGGGACCCATCGTCTCTTATCATGATATGGAAGCACAATTAAATGATAGAACTGTATCAAAAGCGCAATTTGCGAGTGGTGTTGTTTTATTCAGTAAGGGTTTGATCAAAAAAGTCTTATTTGCGGATCAATTGTCTTATGTTTACTCTGTTTTACAAAACAATCAATCTGTCATGGGCGTTTGGCTTTTGGCAATTTGTTATATGTTGCAAATCTATTTTGATTTTTCTGGCTATTCCGATATGGCCATTGGATTATCGAGATTCTTTGGATTTGATTTTGCGCCAAACTTCGAACATCCATATACAGCCATATCTGTACAGGACTTCTGGAGAAAATGGCACATTTCTTTATCAAGATGGTTTAGAGATTATTTATATATTCCTCTAGGAGGAAATCGTGTTGATCAAAACACATATATTCGTAATATTTTCATTGTATGGTTTAGTACAGGACTTTGGCATGGTGCAAACTGGACATTTATTGTCTGGGGTATCTATTATGGATGCTTCTTATTGTTAGAAAAGTTCTTCTTAAAAGAAAAGTTAGAAAAACTTCCAACTTTCATCTCACATATTTATACACTATTTGTCGTGTTGATTGGTTGGGTATTCTTTATGAGTCCAAGTCTAGGCAGCGCTTTTTCTGTTATTGGAAAAATGTTTGGCATCGGTGCTAGTGCATTTGTTGATAATCAAGCGGCCTTTATGTTTAAATCATACTTGATTCTATTTATACTAGCCATTATTTTCAGTACTAAAGTATATGACAATCTACAAATCTTCTTCTACAATCAATACAAAATGAAAACTGTATATACAACATGGGCTGTTTATATCATCATGTTGATTATTTGTATCGCATTTATCGTAGGTGGAACATACCATTCCTTCCTATACTTTGCGTTCTAGAAAGCCAGGTGAAAAGTTATGAAGCAGAAATATTCAGCCATTATGGCTTCTAGTCTTACAAAAGTTATCAGTATTGCCGTTGTCGTCATCATGATTCTTAATATTGTCATTCCTGACCACAAACAATCAGAAACTGAAAACCGACCTCTACAAACATTTCCAGCTTGGAATGTAGAACATGTATTGTCAGGACAATATGGTAAGGATCTAAACACTTGGTTTTCTGATCAATTTGTTTTTAGAGATCAAAATATTCACATTAAATACTTAATTCAAAAATTTACCGGTGTGAAAGAAATTCAAGGTGTGTATTTGACAAAGCGTGGTTTAATCGAAAAGACAGCTGAAGTCAACAAAGAACAATTGGATCGCAATTTAAATGCGATCAATACTTTGAAACAAAACTATCCAGATTTAAATGTAGGTTTTATGTTAGCACCAAATGCCGTCAGTATTGAACGTGACAGTCTTCCTAAGTCAGCTGATGCCTTGGATCAAAATAAACAAATGGATGATATCTATAATCGTATTGATAATTCGATCAAAAAAATTGATGTGCGCTCTACTTTAGAAAAACATAAAGATGAATATTTATACTATAAGAGTGATCATCACTGGACATCATTGGCATCTTATTATTCATATCAAACATTAGCATCTTCATTTAAATTAGATAAAACAAAAAAATCGGATTATACAATCTACCCTGTATCCAATTCTTTTGAGGGTACTTTGGCAAATAAAACGGGTAGTCTAAAAATCAAAGATGAAATTGATATCTATGTTCCTAAAACAGAAACGGATTATGTAGTTACGGATGAATCCACAAACAAGAAATCGAGAACGATTTATCATTCTGAAGCTTTAGAAACAAAAGATAATTATGCCGTCTTTATGGGTGGCAATAAATCTTTGTTCCATATCAATATCGATAATGATTCAAAGAAACATTTATTGTTGATCAAAGACTCATATGCGAATAGTTTAATTCCATTCTTGATTCCAGAATATGAATCAATTACGGTTGTAGATCCACGATATTATTTCGATGATTACACTCGATTGATTCAAAATGATTTAATTACTGACGTATTGTTTATGTACAATTCAAATACATTTGTACAAGATACATCCTTAGCCGACATGTTACAGGCACAATAATTTAAGGGCAGGAAATTTAAAAATTTCCTGCCTCCTTTTCTTATGGCATACAAGCATATCCAAGATACGTAATAAAGTAAATCACATATCTAACCACACACTTCAAAATAAATCATACTGCTTTAAATCCAAATCCCAATACTTTTAAAATTATACTTTTTGTTCTTTCATTCATTTTCATTTACCATCCTTTGACACGTATACAATACTAAATCTATTTCTTTCTCTGTTTTTAAAACGCCATTACGCAATCTTCTTTTCAATTTCTTCAATTCGATTTAATACACTTCTATAAAAACCATAATCCATATTTCGATAGCTGTAATCTTCTGGCATTTCCAAAGCTGTTTTCCACTTCCTTGAACACAATATCATTTTTATGATTCCCTGTTTCCTTACCATTCTGTCCTTACGAGTCCCCTTATTAAACTGATGCATATACTTTTGTACACCTGCCATTGACTTTTGATTCATCATTTTTTTCTCTTAATTGTTCCATAGTTTTTTACCCTTAGATAAGCTTTCTTATCTTCCCTTCACTATGGAGACGTAAAAGTTTTTAATTTGGTTCAAAAAAACAAAAAAAGCATAAACAAATAATTTGCCTATGCCATTGATCATCAACGAATCTTTAAATTATGCGCATCCTACAATAGGAATCAAAACACCTAAAACAAACACAACTAACATCACTGCACCGGATGCATTTCTACCTAAATAGAATCTGTGAATACCCATCATTCCTAAGAATAATACCAATAATGAGGCTACCCATTTTTTCTTTTCTGATAGTAAATTTTCATTCATTTTCCTTTCCTTTGACATCTATAGAATACTAAAGAATGAAATATATAAATCAAAATAATTGCCATTAAAAATGACTCTCATTAAAGAGAGCCAATTATTTTCTTCTAAATACATCCATCAAATCCCTAAACCATTTCAACTCATCCCTACTCGCATTCTCAAAACCATGTCCACTATGAGTTGCAATATACAGCTTACCATCCATATTTAGATTAAGGGCAAATTTACGAAATGGACCATTTGTCAAAGTCATGATTTTCTTTAAACAACTCGAATCCAATATTTTAAGAGCCTCTTCTTGATCCCCACAACTTAAATTAAACTTCTTATCAAAAGCATCATTACCTGTTTTAATAGTTTGTTCATCCAATAAACTATGAGGATATATAGTTAGCCAAGTACTAAACTTGCAATCCAGATTGCATAACATCCATTGATCTTCATAAATTTGTTTCTTATTCTTCTCCCACAAACCAGTCTCATCACGCAAAACTTCTGTCACATCTGTAAGTTTAATAGTACATAACTCTACATCTAGACCTTTATATTTACCTTGTACATATCCACTGCCACTACAATAATCATGTTTAGGCAAAGGAATATTCGTATCTGATACATCCAACAAATGGGAAACAGGATCTACCTCATCATCATCAAAGAACTCATGAAATACTTGTTTATTCTTTGAATTATTACCGTTTTCCTTTGACACTTGACCTAACCCAAGAAAAATAGCTCCAACAAGAATCAATACAAGATTGCCCCCAAACACAATACCAATTCACACTATTCCAAGGCCTAACATAGATAATATCTTTTTGCCCATAACACTATCCCCCTGTTTTCTTTATCTTAACAAGCCCACTCATTCATCTCAAATAATCCCCTAAATTTGCCACAATAACGATAAAGAAGGCCAATTACTGGCCTTCACATTAATTTCTCTTGAAAGTGGAAAATGCAGGGGTTTGATCTTGCATTTTGCGGCATTAGAAGCTACCGCCACCACCACCATACGTGTCGCCACTACTACTAGTGAATGTGCTACTTCCTCCGCTCGAACTATCATCATCGTCAGATTTGATTCGATTACGAGTTATCGTGTGATACAAGAAGTAGTCATGAGACTCTTTCATCTTCAACGTATTTTTCTTCATATAGTTATGTGCCTTGTCTTCAAAACTAACAGAATGAAGTTGTTCACGCTTTTTACTAACCACAAAGACTGCACAGACAAAACCTACTAAAAGACTTATTGGAACACAGTACCATGGAAGCCATTTAAACGGCATATTTCCAACATCATAAGGCTTACCATTATGTGCCTTTTCTACAAACTTTTCGCAAAGACTACCAAACGTTGTAAAAGCCTTCATGTACTTCTCTTTTTTTAAAGAAGGGCCTAGCTTTTCACTAATATAACTAATTCCGGCATCCGTAAATGCTGTAATACCATAACCATGAGTAGCCATCCAGAACTTACGTGTTTCCATGTTGACCACTAAAAGAATTCCATCTTTATTTTTACCCTGACCATACTCGAGCGCTCCATACATCGTCATCGCATAATCAAGAAGTGCCTTACCACCCGTATCTTTTGTAGTCAATATCGCAACATCTAAACCTTGACGCTTACCAATTTCCGCTAAAGTATCATTTAACTCTTTTCTTTCATCCTCCGTTAATAAACGCGCATCATCATTCACAAATCTTAGTCCATCTTGTAATGAAGTAAGACCACTTAAAGCTTGCGCATACTCTTCGGAAAGATTAGGTGCTCTAGTAATATAGTCATCGCAAAGTCTTGCGTATGTTTCAAATGCATCCGCATATTCTTTACTACTTAAATAAGGCGCAAACTCACTACCAATCGTACTAATGTCTTCTGACGAAATAGCAGTAGTACCTTTTCCATAAGTAGACATCCACCACTTGCGAACTTCCATATTGACAACCAATAAAACACCATCATCTCCATAGTCACGCTCATTATATTTCGCTTTTGCGTAGTCTTCTATCGATTGATCACCCATATCATCTGTAGTGATTATGGCAACATCTACACCTTGTCTTTCACTGATTTCAGTTAAAGTATCATTTAATTCCTGCTGTTCACTTACAGTTAATAAGTCTGCATTATCCTCTACATATCTTAGATCTTCACTCGCAAAAACCGGGAAGCACATCATAAGTGCAAGTAGAAGAGATGAACATAAAATACTAAGCTTTTTCATAAACAACCTCCTACTTTCCCCAACTCAAAATCAATATTACGATATAAGTTAAAACACTTCCAAGAAGCGTAACCACTACATAGTATAAGTAAACTAGGCTCTTATTTTCTGGAAGATTACCTACAAATTTACCCGTTTGACCATTCATCGCAAAACTGTAGCTTTCACCCTTCCACTTCGTATTTAAAATCCACACTGGATACAACGCATATTTTGCCGTACCATTCTGAATCTGAACTGCACTATCCTCACAAGTAACCGTGTCATACTTACCGCAATTGGTCATAAACGCATCTTCCGTAGACTTCTTTACACGGGTATTGGCACGATCAATACTTGAATCGGCATCCACATCATATTTATCGGCTAAAAACCCTGCTAAATAAGCCGTCTGAAAATCCACCGCATCTTTTAAGTCATAAGGCTCAATAGACTCCATCATATCATCTGGCATCTTGCTCGAACCATCCACAGGAATGTTTTCAAATCTTACATGCCCCTTACGATATAAACGATAGTATTTGGTTTCCGTATAATCATATTCTGAGTCCGACCACATACGAACCTTTGTCGCATTATAACGAACCTCACCATCGGCATCTGCATCAAACAACCAGAAAGGAACATATACACCTTTGATTTCTTCAATATGATTTTCTGATTTGAATTCTTTAGGCAATAAAGTCTTACCCTTATAGTGCTGTTTCAGCCCTTCCTTAGCCGCCTTTTTATCCAATTTAAACGGAATTACTAAATCTGGCTTTAAAACACCGCCCAATTTTTCCTTTACGACAATCGGACTTCCACAAAACGGACAAGATGCAGCCGCCATATTTTCATCCGCAACAATTTCACCACCACACGAATTACAAACATATGTCAATAATCCATCAGTTTCATTTTCTGCCCACTCTTGACCTGGCTTCACATCCCACTCAAATTGATCTTCTTCCTCAATCTTTACAGAATCATATTGCTGAAGTGTTTCCAGAGAAAATTCTGTATCACAATAAGGACACTTCATCTTTTGAAGCTTTGTATCAAACGAAATGGCACCATTACAACAAGGACATTTAAACTCTTGTAACGTACTCATAATTAAAACCCTCTACTTTTCTATGTCATTATCATCAAATGGGTCACCACACTCCGGACAGAATTTAGGTGGATGATGCGGATCCTCAGGTTGCCAACCACACTTATCACAACGATACAATGGTTCATGTGCCGGCTTTTTTGCACCACACTCCGTACAGAATTTACCCTTATTTACAGTACCACAAGTCGGACAAGCCCATCCCTCATCACTAGGCTTAGGCGTTCCACACTCCGGACAGAATTTACCACTTGCTAGATGTCCACAAGTTGGACAAGTCCAGCCATCTGCCTTTGCCTCAGGCGTAGGTGCAGGAGTCGGTGTTGGAGTTGGATCAGGAGCTGGTTGAGCAGCAGTACCCGCCGCATATAAGTTTTGCGCATTAATACCACCCTGATTCATGGCCATACCCATACCCATAAATCCAGTCATTGCACCAGACGCATTATTTGCAGCATCCTTCATAGCTGTAGCTTGGGCACCAACCAAACGACTTGCCGCAACCGTTTGATTCATCGTCATCGCATTTTCTTCCCACTCTGTAATCTTCTTTTCTTGATCCTCAGGAATACTCAAAGAGTTAATATTGAAAGATACAACTTCCAAGCCACGCTTAGCACGCCAAATATCACTCAACTCATCATTTAAAGCTGCCGCAACATCCATTGTGTGAGCTGGAATCTCATAATACATCACACGATCCGCACTCAATTTTGCCAAGGCAGGCTGCAAAGCCGTCATCAATTCACCCTTAAGTTTGCCCTCAATGGTTTCAGACTCAAAATCCTCTGCCACATTTCCACAAACATTCGTATAGAATAAGATTGGATCGGCCACACGATATGTAAAGTTACCGTTACAACGTAATTTTACAGACAACTTGAAGCCCAATTCTTCATTCACAACCACTCTAAATGGAATTGGAGTCGCCGTTCCATAAAGAACCTCGCCCATTTCTTTTGTGTTCACATAATACACTCTTTGATCCTTAGCCGTATCTCCACCAAAAGTGAAACGCTTAGCCATTGTTGAGAAAGAATCCTTAATACTTTGACCTAAGCTTCCCGCAAAGATAGAAGGTTCACTTGAAGAATCATACACAAATTCTCCTGGTGTTGCACAAAGCTCAACAACACGACCCTGATCCACAATCAACATACATTGACCATCCGCAACCGCAATCACACTACCATTTGAAATGATATTGTCACTTCCTTTATTACTCGACTTTTTACCCGTCCTTTTAGAACCCTTACGAACCAATACATCCTGCTCTAATGCATCACAATAAAAGCACTCCTTCCATTGATCGCCAAAAACAGAACCAACAGCTCCAGCACCTGCTTTAATTAATCCCATATTATTTACCTACCATTCTTCTATTGTTTTTACTTGTATTTCTTTTACAATCGCTCTTACTAAAGAATCAAATTCATTCGATTTACTCAGAATTTCGATTCTCAATACACCACTTGATATATCTGGATAGTCCACAAGATATGTACGTTTTATATAATTACCATCCTCTTCCTCATATATACATGTCTTATAAGCAAGTATCTCTAAATCTTTATAATCTAGATTTTCAAACTCAACACGAACCACTTCATCATAAGACATCGCATTGTTTCGAATATAAGGAATAGTATCCACAAACACTAAAATATCCGTATTCTGACCAAAAATGCGATACATCATACCAGACGCAACAACTTTACTTTTATACGAAACCTTCTCATCCTCTACAAGAAAATAAGCATCCATATTCGAAAGAGAGAATGTACAAGCCAATCCCTGCACATTCAACTCTTTTCTTTTGCCATACTCACGATTCTGATTAGACATCAAGTACAAACCTCCTGTCACTTAAATCGTGTCTTATTCATACAAGTTCAATTATTCAACATCTAAAAGTTCAACAACTTTGAACTCTTTAATAATCGCTTCTGCCAATTCATCTGAAATATCCTTATCATCATATTCATTGATTTCAATACAAACGATTCCATTTGGAAGATCTGGATGTTCAATATAGTATTCTTTCTTTAAACTATCCTCATCCGATAAATCTGCAACTAAAGCTCTATAACCACCGACTTTTGTCTCTGTATATTCAGCTTCCCCATTCAAATCTTTTGTCGCAAGTTCCTCAATAGTATATCCATCACTCCATTCTGCGAATGCATCATCTCCTACATATACTAAAAGAACCGGAAGATAATCATCATAAACTTCATATTTTGTGTTTCCAAGCGATAATTCCGTATTATAAACAGGCTTTTCTAAACCCTTCACCAAATAGAAAGAATCCAAGTTTGGCAATTTAAAATTACAAGCTAGGCCCTCCGTTTCATACTCTTTTCGATCCGCAAACTTCTGCTCCTCTTTCTTCTCTACCGTTTTTGTACCATCCGTCTTTGTACTCGTACCACCATCACTTGCACCACACGCAACTAAACTCAAACCCATACCAAGCACAAACAGACTTGTTAATAACTTATTATTTTTCATATTATGTTCTCCTATTATTATTTAACTTCTACCTTCAATTGCTGCAAAGCCGCCAATAATATATCTTCTAATCCTGTCGTGTCATCCGAATTATCACGAAGTGTTACAGAACATGACAATATTACATTTTTATCGCCTACTGGATAACTTAACTTATACGTATACGTTGTATCATTGGCACTATTCCAATAATTCGTATACCTTGTAGCACGATAACCCGAATATTCACCAAGTGTATATTCTGTGAATGGCTCTTCTCCTTTACTTAAATGTTCATTATGGAAGACGATGGCCTCTTCAAGCGTATCACTTGAATCTGTACATATGTTAACGTAGATTGAACGATCTAGATCTTTTCGACTCAATGTATAGCCAATGTTTCCCTTATCTTGATTGCCCTTGATCGTGTCATACTTTTCATTTGGCGTATAGAACGAAGTCAAATCCCTTGGTAAAGTTAATTTTGCACGAGACGATTCACCAACGATTTCCTTGCTGTTTTCATCCACCTTTGGTACTACGTCAAGAAAAAGGACTCATAAAATAGATAAATTTTAAATTCTAA
>OLNX01001867.1_pt1 | contig 16965 bp, 10 predicted proteins | sample 1672611 | NCBI WGS metagenome assembly OLNX01 (sample SAMEA3136705, study PRJEB25190) | human gut metagenome | reverse complement strand
ATCGTGCCGTCCGGATTGGACCCGTAGAAGCCTGGGATAACGGCGCGCTCAGTGTGCGCGAGGCGTTCGGACAGCTCTTCATTGGTTTTCTCGGACAGGAATGTACCATTCTCGTCAAAGAAGATTACCTCGGCTGCATCGATGAACTCATAGCCCAGGTAATGGGACATGATGATACCGTTTAAATACTCACCGCGGGAAGCTGCGTAATCGCTGCCTTTTTTTGCGATAAAGTTTTCCTCGATGGTCTTGAACTCATAATCGAGGTTTAAATTCAACTCCAGACCGTCGATGATCTGCTCATAGCGCTCTTTGATGGCGGAGAGAAGCTTGCCGTAGCTTGCGCCGGTGGAAGCTGCCTCGTAGCAGGCATAGAGCATATCGGTTACTTTGGTGTCATTTTTGTTGCGTTTGCCCGGAGCAGACGGTACAACGTAGCGTCTGGATTTATCAGCACGGATAATATCTCCGACTTTTTTGAACTGTTTTGCGCTGGCGAGGGAACTTCCGCCAAACTTTACTACTTTCTTCATGATGTTCTTTGTTCCTTCCTAAAGTAAATATTGGGTTAATTCAGTTTCTGGATCTTCGGAAAATACTGGAACAGTACCTTGGCAACCAGTTTGTCGCGCTTGACGTATTTGTGCGTCCAGCGGCGGGCGTCGTTGGAATAGTTCCGGTTGTCGCCCAGCATGAAATAGCAGCCATCCGGCACTTCGTAGTGCTGCGGTTCCTCCGGTTCCATCGGTTCATGCAGATACGGTTCGTCGAGCGGTGTATCGGAACCATTTAAGTATACCTTGCCGTCCACGATGTCGATCGTGTCGCCCGGCATACCGATGATACGTTTGACATAGTACGTTTTGATGCCTTTCGCTTCATCATCCGGATAAATGAAAATGGCGATGTCACCCCGCTGCGGATCTCCGAATTTGTAGCTTAACCGTGAGCCGATGACGCGGTCGCCAGCCATGATGGTCGTTTCCATCGAGCTGGTCGGGACTTCGCTGTTGGCGATGATGAAATGGTTGACGCAGAATGCGATAATAGCGGCGGCAACCAGGACCTGAATCCAGCTTATGACCTCATCCTTGAGATTGAAGCCTTCCTTGCGGCTCTTGCCCTTCTTGGATTTTGCGGCATTTCCGGTACCTGAAGCGTTGTCGTTCTCTTCGGGCGTATCTTCCGAATCGTGTTCCGAAGAGTTCTGGCCCGGCTGGTTGATGCCGATTTTTCCGGCGCGGAGTTCATCGAGCATCTCATCCAGTTCCTGCTCGGAACGCCCGGTGAAATGGCTTCGGGACGAAATATGGTCTCTATCTTGATCTTCCATATATATCTCCTCTCTCTGCTGTTGCTGTCTGTGTGACGTTATCTTATGGCACTTTCAGTTCCAAAGGTGTCTGCTACGGCAGTAACGTTTGTGCAACGCATGAGCAGTAATAGGCTACTGTAAATGGTAACCTTCTGCCATAATAGTGTATATGAGATGCCTTGATTTATCAAGTTTTTTCACGAAATTTCGGGAAAATTCATAAATGTTTTGAAGTGTATGATTGTATTATTGGGCGCGGGATGCTAAAATGAAGCTAAAACCAAAAACCACAAAGGAACGCAAGGGGGCGTATGTATGGATAAAACATTATACGATCTGATGGACTGGGCTGGAATTGAAGAAATTGTCTATTCGGAAGCGGCAAACCCGCACCGGATGCTGGGAGCCCATATGACGCCGGAGGGAATGCTGGTACAGGCGTTTATTCCGACGGCGCGCGATATTACGGTCAAACTTTCGGCAACCGGCAAGCAATACCAGATGGAGATGGCGGACGAGACTGGCTTTTTTGCGGCGCTGATTCCGCGCAAGACTCTGGCGGATTATACCCTCCTTGTGTTTTATGATAATGGTACGTTAAGCGAGATACACGATCCGTATTCCTTTGCACCGCAGTTTACGGAATCGGATTTGAAGAAATTCGAGGCGGGCGTCCACTACAGCATTTATAATAAGATGGGCGCGCATCCGATGACGGTCAAAGGTGTGAGCGGCGTCTATTTTGCAGTCTGGGCGCCGGAAGCGATGCGCGTGAGTGTTGTCGGTGATTTCAACCTGTGGGATGGCAGACGCAGCCAGATGCGGCGGTTGGGAGATTCGGGCGTGTTTGAGATTTTTATCCCGGAGCTAAAAAAGGGCGCTGTTTATAAATATGAAATTAAGTTCAAGAACGGCGACCCGGCGCTGAAGGCGGATCCGTATGCGAACTATGCGGAACTTAGACCGAACACGGCATCCATCGTCTGGGATCTGGACGAATATAAATGGAACGATCAGGACTGGATGAAGAAACGGGCGGCGCTCGACACGAAGACGGCGCCGATGTCGATCTATGAGGTACATCTCGGTTCCTGGATGCGAAAACCGACCGAGGTGGATAAGAGAGGACGCGAGATTGTCGGATCGGAGTTTTACAATTACCGTGAGATCGCGGTCAAGCTGGCGGAATATGTGAAGGAAATGGGGTATACCCATGTGGAACTTCTGCCGGTCATGGAACATCCGCTGGATGCTTCGTGGGGCTATCAGGTGACGGGATATTACGCACCGACCAGCCGCTTCGGCACACCGGATGATTTCATGTATTTTATGGATTACCTGCACGGACAGGGGATTGGCGTTATCCTTGACTGGGTTCCGGCACATTTCCCACGTGATGCATGGGGCATGGCGCAGTTTGACGGAAGCTGCCTCTATGAGCACAAGGATCCGAGACAGGGGGCGCATCCGCACTGGGGTACGCTGATCTACAACTACGGCAGACCGGGGGTTTCAAACTTCCTGATTGCGAATGCGATGTTCTGGGCGGACCGCTATCACGCGGACGGCATCCGGTTTGATGCGGTGGCGTCGATGCTGTATCTGGACTATAACCGCAAGCAGGGCGAGTGGGAGCCGAACAAGAACGGCGGCAAGGAAAATCTGGAGGCTGTTGCTTTCCTGCGCAAGCTGAACGACACCGTGCTGGGCCGTCACCCCCACAAGTACATGATCGCGGAGGAGTCCACCGCATGGCCTATGGTCACAAAGCCCGCTTCGGACGGCGGCCTGGGCTTCAACTTCAAGTGGAACATGGGCTGGATGAACGACATGCTCAGCTACATGAAGACCGACCCGCTCTTCCGCGCGGGCAACCACAACAAGGTCACCTTCAGCTTCTTCTATGCCTTCAGCGAGAACTTTGTGCTGCCCATCAGCCACGACGAAGTCGTCCACGGCAAGGGGAGCCTCATCAATAAAATGCCCGGTGAGTACGAGGCCAAGTTCGCCAACCTGCGCACCTTCTTCGGCTACATGATGGCCCACCCCGGCAAGAAGCTGCTGTTCATGGGCCAGGAGTTCGGTCAGTTCGCCGAGTGGAACGAGAACAAGCAGCTGGACTGGATGCTGCTGGGCTACGACAAGCACACTGAGCTGCAGAACTACGTCAAGACCCTGAACGCCTTCTACAAAGAGCATCCGGCGTTCTGGCAGATCGATTACAGCTGGGAAGGATTCCAGTGGATCGTGCCGGACGACTCGCAGCAGAGCGTGGTCGCCTTCCTGCGCAAGGATGCAGCGGGCAAGCAGATCCTGATCGTCTGCAACTTCAACCCCGTCCTGCGTGAGGGCTACACCCTGGGCGCACCGGTGGCGGGTACCTACAGGGAAGTGCTGAACAGCGACGACGAAGCCTTCGGCGGTTCGGGCGCGGTCCACAATAAGGCCGTCCGCACCCACAAGAAGCCGCTGCACGGCTTTGAACAGAGCATCACCATCACCCTGCCGCCCATGAGCACCCTTTACTTCGAGGTGCCCACCAAGCGCACCCGCAAGGCGGCAGACCCGGCCAAGGCCGACGAAAAGGCAGCACCCAAGAAGACTGCTGCCAAGACCAAAAAGGCGGAAAAAGCGGAGAAGGCCCCCAAAAAGACTACCCGCGCCACCAAGGCGAAGACGGAGAAGGCCGCGGAGGAAAAGCCCACAAAGGCCGAAAAGCCTGCCAAGGCAGAGAAACCCGCCAAGGCCGAAAAATCCAGAAAGACCTCCGCAAAGGCCGAACCGGCCGAGAAGGCTGCGCCTGCGGAAAAGCCCAAGCGCACCCGCAAGACCAAGGCAGAAGCTGCCCCTGCGGCAGACGCTGCACCGGCAAAGCCCGCACGCAAGCCCCGCGCCAAAAAGGCAGCAGAGCCCAAAGAGTGAGCCGTGCGCACAGACCATTCACATCGTTAGACCATTTCCAATTCCAAACCAACTCGGAAATGTGTAAAAGGGGAGAATAAAGCTATGGCAAAAGAAATTGTGGCAATGATCCTTGCCGGCGGACGTGGTTCGCGCTTGTATGCGCTGACACAGAAAACGGCAAAACCGGCGGTCGGTTTCGGCGGCAAATACCGCATCGTGGACTTCCCGCTGTCCAACTGCGTCAACTCAAACATTGATACCGTTGGCATCGCGACCCAGTATCAGCCTCAGAAGTTGAACGAGTACATCGGCAACGGCCAGCCCTGGGACCTCGACCGCCTGCACGGCGGTGTGCACACCCTGCCGCCGTATGAGCAGGCAAAGGGCACCGACTGGTACAAGGGCACCGCAAACGCCATCTACCAGAACATTCAGTTCCTGGAGGATTACGATCCCGAGTATGTCCTCATTCTTTCGGGCGACCACATCTACAAGATGGACTACAACAAGATGCTCCAGCAGCACAAGGAGACCGGCGCTGACGCGACCATCGCGGTGCTGGACGTTCCGCTTTCCGAGGCTTCCCGTTTCGGCATCATGAACTGCAAGCCGGACGGCACCATCTACGAATTCGAGGAGAAGCCGAAGGAGCCGAAGTCCACGCTGGCTTCCATGGGCATCTACATTTTCACCTGGAAAAAGCTGAAGGAATACCTCATCAATGACGAGGCCAACGAGCAGTCCTCCAACGACTTCGGCAAGGACATTATTCCGGCGATGCTGAATAACGGTGAAAAGCTGGTTTCCTACCGCTTCAAGGGCTACTGGAAGGACGTAGGCACCATCGAGAGCCTGTGGGAAGCAAACATGGATCTGCTCTCTCCGAACTCCGGCCTGCAGCTTTCCGATGACAGCTGGAAGATCTACGGCCGCACCACCGGTTCGCCTCCGCATTTCACCTCCAAGCAGGCTAAGGTTACCCATACCCTGCTCTCCGAGGGCTGTGAGATCTACGGCGACGTTTCCGAGTCCGTCCTGTTCTCGGATGTTAAGATCGGCAAGGGTGCCAAGGTGGAATATTCCATCCTGATGCCGGGTGCCGTGGTTGAGGAAGGCGCGACCGTGCGCTACTCCATCGTAGCCGAAAAGGCCGTTATCGCCAAGGGCGCGGAAGTCGGCGGCAGCCCGTCCGACAGCGACGTAGACAACTGGGGCGTTGCGGTAGTAGCCGAAGGCGTTCGCATCGGCAGCGGCGCAAAGCTGGCCGCTAAGGAAATGGCAGACGAGGATCTGCCGGACGTAAAGTAAGGGGGCGGCACAAACATGAACAGCGTTTTAGGCATGATCATTGCATTTGATACCGACAACGATCTCCGCGAGATCACCGAGCACCGCACGGTCGGTGCGGTACAGTGGGGCGGCCGGTATCGCATTATCGACTTTATGCTTTCCAATATGGTAAACAGCGGCATTTACCGCGTGGGCGTACTGATGAAGGACAAGTACCAGTCCCTGATCGACCACATCGGCAATGCCAAGGACTGGGATCTTTCCCGCAAGAACAGCGGCGTAACCTTGCTGCCGCCGTACTCCTACTCCAAGAAGGCGTCTCCGCTGGTAACCGGCGAGTACCGCGGCAAGATTGACGCACTGGCCGGTGCGGTTGACTTCCTGCAGAAGAACCGTGCAGACTATGTAGTCGTAGCGGACGGCGACATTGTTGCCAATGTACCGCTCGACGACGTGATCGACCGCCACATCAAGTCCGGCGCAGACCTGACCATGGTATGCACCAAGAAGCAGAAGAATTCCCCGTTCACCACCTATGTGGAGCTGAACCGCAAGAAGGAAGCCGTTGACATCCGCGTTGGAGACTGCAACGAAGGCAAGTGCAAGCATGCGGCACTCGGCATTTACGTCATGAGCCGCCAGTACCTTATCCACATGCTGTCCGACTGCGTAACCCATAACTGCATCCACTTCGAGCGCGAGTTCCTCACCCGTGCCCTGATGGACGGCACGGTAGCCGGCTACCTGTTCAACGAGTACGCCGTCAAGATTGAGGACACCTTCGACTACTACCGCTCCAACATGGACATGCTCGACAAGGATGTCCGCAACGAGGTATTCAAGCGCACCCGTCCGATCCTGACCCGCATCAAGGACGAGGCTCCGACCTACTACGGCGATGAAGCCGACGTAGAGGACTGCCTCATCGCCGACGGCTGCCGCATCGAGGGCAAGGTAAAGAACTCCGTCCTGTTCCGCGACGTTGTGATTGAAAAGGGCGCCGAGGTCAATAACTGCATCATCATGGAAGGCGGACGCATTATGACCGAGGCTTCGCTCCGTCATGTCATCACCGACCGCAATGTCATTATCCGTGATGGCCGCACGATGATGGGACACGAAAATTATCCGATCACCATCGCAAAAAACGCAACCGTTTGATCCTTTTCTGTTAAATCCGCATAAACTTCTGTTTAGAAGTTGCTATCACAGCAAAAACGCATTTTCCGCAGCGCAAATGTTCGTGAAATATTGCTATATTACATTCAGACAGAAACGAGTATAATAAAATTACAACGGGTGCGGAAACGGTCAGCGCTGTTTCCGCACTCTCTGTTGGGGAGGCTCGGCTTTATGAAAATCATGTATGTTACCAGCGAATGCGCTCCGTTCATCAAAACCGGCGGATTGGGCGATGTAGCAGGTTCGCTCCCGCAGGCACTCGCTGCCAAGGGACATGACGTGCGTGTATTCTGCCCGCTGTATTCTGCAATCGACCAGAGTATGCGCGAAAAGTTCTATTACATCAAAAACGCTTACGTCCGTCTAGGCTGGCGCAACCAGTACTGCGGTATCTTCCGCTATGAGGCAGACGGCGTTACCTATTATTTCATTGACAATGAGTATTACTTCGCACGCGGCCAGATCTACGGCGAGTACGACGACGCAGAGCGCTTCGCGTACTACTCCAAGGCGGTACTCGAGGTACTGCCCGATCTGGAGTGGAAGCCGGATGTGATCAACTGCAACGACTGGCAGACCGCCCTCGTTCCGGTTTACTACAACCTGATGTTCGCTTCCCGTCCGTTCTACGAGAACATCAAGACCGTGTTCACTATCCACAACATCCAGTACCAGGGCCGCTACGGCCGTGAGATTCTGGAGTATGTGCTCGGCATTGACGATGCACACTTCCGCTCCGGCTTTATGGCGATGGACGGCGACGTCAACCTGATGAAGGCTGCTATCGTAGCTTCCACGGCTGTCACCACGGTTTCACCGACCTATGCCAACGAAATTCAGACCGAATACTACGGCTACCGTCTGGATTCCGTGCTGCGCATGAACAGCTACAAGCTGCACGGCATCCTGAACGGCATCAACATGGATGCCTTCAATCCGGAAACCGACAGCAAGATCTTCAAGAACTACGGCCCGAACAACCCGCAGGATAAGCTGGTCAACAAGACCGAGCTTTTGAAGCTCTGCGGCCTTGAGGGCGATGCAAACACGCCTGTCATCGGCATCGTTACCCGCTTTGTTGACCAGAAGGGCCTCGACCTTGTGGAAGCAGTCCTGCCGGATATTCTGGCGGATGATGTTCGTCTGATCGTGCTCGGCACCGGCGACTACCGCTATGAGCAGATGTTCATTGAGGCAAAGCGCCGCTGGCCGGATAAGGTTTCCGCGTCCATCATGTTCTCCGGCGATCTGGCAAACCGCATTTATGCAGGCGCCGATATGTTCCTGATGCCGTCCAAGTTTGAGCCGTGCGGCCTGGCACAGATGATCGCACTGCGCTACGGCACTATTCCGATCGTCCGCGAGACCGGCGGCCTCAAGGACACCGTTCACGCCTTTGTCGATTATGCCGGCACGGGCAACGGCTTCACCTTTGCAAGCTACAACGCGCACGACATGCTGCACGTTATCCGCGAGGCCTGCGGCGTATTCCGCTTTAACAAGCCTGCGTGGAGCAAGCTGATTATGCAGGGTATGCAGAGCGACTTCAGCTGGGGCAGCTCTGCCGATAAATATATCGAGGTTTACAAGACCGCGATGGGTCAGTAACCGACCTGTCAGCCCGACCCGTCACCCGATTTGAGGGAATACGGTGACGGTAACTGGTGATTCCGTAATTTTCATCCCATTGAAATCTACGGCACCCTTAGAGGTGCTGACGAGTGATACGGCAAGAGTGATTTGCGAGTAAAGTTTGCGATTTGGCTAGGCGCGGTTCCGCAGCAATACTTTGTGTATTGCAAGGGATCGCAACGACGCCAAAGCGCAAAATTTCCGCAAAGCACCGCAGACGTATCGCTCGGCAGTGCCTCCAAACAACTATGTGAGGAGATAAGAAAGACCATGCCAAAGACCCAGTACACAAAGACCGCTTTGAAAGAAGCCATTGCAGGTAAACTGCAGCGACATTTTGCCTGCGAGGTAGAGGACGCTACCAAGGATCAGGTATACGAGGCTTGTGCCCTCGTAGTGCGCGATGCACTGACCGAGCACATGATCGAAACCCAGAATGAGGTAGAGCAAGACGGAGAGCGTCAGGTGCATTACCTGTGCATGGAATTTCTTGTCGGCCGCAGCCTGCGCAACAACGCCTACAACCTCGGTATGCTGGACGCTCTGACCGCAGCCCTGAAGGACATGGGCTTCGAGATGGCGGACATCTTCGAGGAGGAAGCTGATCCCGGTCTGGGCAACGGCGGTCTTGGCCGTCTGGCTGCCTGCTACATGGACGGCATGGCGACCGACGGCGTACGCGGCACCGGCTACTCCATCCGCTACGAGCACGGCATTTTCAAGCAGAAGATCGTAGAAGGCCAGCAGGTCGAGCTGCCGGATTCCTGGCTGTCTACCGGCGAGGTTTGGCAGATTCCGGCAATGGATGAGACCCGCGAGGTCAAGATCGGCGGCACGGTTGACACCTACTTCGACGATAACGGCAAGCTGGTCGTCAACTACCACGATTACACGCCGGTTCTGGCAGTTCCGTATGATATGCCGATCTCTGGCTACGGCACCAACAACATCGCGCGTCTGCGCCTGTGGAAGGCACAGAGTCCGATCGCACTGGACATGAAGCTGTTCTCCTCCGGTGAGTATCTGAAGGCACTGGAGAAGCACGCACTGGCAGAGACCATCTCCATGGTCCTTTATCCGGAGGATAACCACCGCGAGGGTCAGTCCCTGCGTCTCAAGCAGCAGTATTTCCTGGTTTCCGCAACTCTGCAGGACATCTGTGCAAAGCACAAGGCCAAGTACGGCACGCTTGAAAACTTCGCGCACAAGCACGTCCTGCACATCAACGATACGCACCCGACTCTGGTTATTCCGGAGCTGATGCGCATCCTGATGGACGAGAACGACATGAGCTGGGAGCAGGCCTGGAACATCACCAGCCAGTCTGTTGCTTACACCAACCACACCGTTATGCCTGAAGCCCTCGAGTGCTGGCCGGTATCGCTCGTTCAGGAGCTGATGCCGCGTGTTATGCAGATCATCTACGAAATCAACGAGCGCTTCTGCAAGGAGCTGTGGAACTACTTCCCGAACGACTTCCAGAAGATCTCCAAGCTGGCTATCGTTGCCGACGATACCGTCCGCATGGCGCATCTGGCTATCGCAGGCTCGTTCTCCATCAACGGCGTATCCGCACTGCACTCCGAGATCCTCAAGGAGCGCGTATTCACCGATTTCTACAAGATCTACTCCTCCAAGTTCTGCAACGTCACCAACGGCATTGCACACCGCCGCTGGCTGTGCGAGGCCAACCCGGAGCTGGCAGAGCTCATCGAGAGCAAGATCGGCACCGGCTACCGCACCCATCCGTCCGAGCTGCAGGTTCTGAACAACTATGCAGACGACAAGGAGCTGCTCGACAAGCTGGGCGAGATCAAGCGCCACAACAAGCAGCGTCTGGCGGATTATATCAAAGCGCACAACGGCATCGAAGTCAACATGGACTCCATCTTTGACGTACAGGTTAAGCGTCTGCACGAGTACAAGCGCCAGATGCTCAACATTCTGCACATCATCAGCCTGTATCACAAGCTGAAGGACAATCCGGATATGGATTTCGTTCCGCGCACCTTTATCTTCGGCTCCAAGGCCGCACCGGGCTACGCAGTAGCGAAAAAGACCATCCAGCTGATCAACTCCATCTCCAAGATGATCGACAACGATCCGGCAGTACGCGACAAGCTGAAGGTCGTATTCCTCGAGGATTACAAGGTATCTCTGGCTGAGATTATCATGCCGGCCGCCGAGGTTTCCGAGCAGATCTCCATCGCCGGCAAGGAAGCATCCGGTACCGGCAACATGAAGTTCATGATGAACGGTGCTCTGACCATCGGCACGATGGACGGCGCAAACGTTGAGATCTGCGAGGCAGTCGGCAAGGAGAACATCTTCATCTTCGGTATGGAGACGCCCGAGGCTGAGGCACTGGCCGCTTCCGGCAGCTATGAGCCGATGGTCATCTATCAGAACGATCCGGTGATCCGCCGCGTGCTCGATCAGATGATCCACGGCTTCGGTGACGGCGTGGACTACACCGATATTGCCAACCTGCTGCTGCACGGCGGCAACGGCGGCCCGGCTGACCGCTATATGAGCCTCAAGGACTTCGCATCCTACGCAGCCGCTCAGGAGCGCGTAAGCGAGGTTTACCGCGATCAGGATCAGTGGAACCGCATGGCGCTGATCAACATTGCAAACTCCGGCCGCTTCGCAGCGGACCGCTCGATTGCTGAGTATGCACAGAATATCTGGCGCGTAAAAACGAATTTCGCATTCTAAGGCTTCGCCTTCGATAGAAAGGACGCAACCGTCCTTTCTATCGAGAAACGCCCTTGCCAGGCAAGCCTGTAAGGGCTATTGCAGAGAAATCCCCCGAAAACTTCCCGGTTTTCGGAGGATTTCTCTGTTTGTTAAAAAAGTCAGGCACATGTCCTGACTTTTTTGTCGCGCTACGCGCTCCATTTTATATGCGAACATAGTTCGCAATCTTCCCATTTTCCATTCTCTTCACTCTCCACTCTCCAATCTCAACTCTGTATTCGGGTAGTAATGCGCAAGTATCTCGGTATAATCATATCCCTGCTCCGCCATATATTTCGCACCGTACTGCGACAGACCAACACCGTGTCCGTATCCGATGGTGTGAAACGTAATACTGTCCTCGGTGGTTGTGATGGTGAAATTCGTGGACTGCAGGCCGAACAGCGCCCGCACTGCGGTTCCCTCGACGGTCACGCCGCCGAGCTTCACGGTTTTCACACCGCCAGCCGCCGAGCGCACCGAGGACGCAAACCAGCGGTCGGGCGTACCGCTCACATCCGCTTTTGGCAGAGTCTGCGCGACCTTTTCGCGGAACGCATCCGCCGTTAGCGTCACCTCGCTCTCGTATCCGGCGTACTGCGTGCCGCCCGGACTGACCACGCTTTGCAGATACGGAATATCCTCGCCCCAGACATCGGCGGCAGACTCGGTCTTCGGACCGCTGACGCAGTGGAACACGGCCGCAATCGGTGCACCGTCGCAGGTCAGGATCTGCCCTGCCGTGTCCTTGACGGCCTTGCGTATCCGCGAATAGCCGGTGCTGAACGTCTTGACCGCGTCCGGCTGATATGCCGCACAATGGCTGTAATCGTCGCAGACATCCGCATCCGGATGCTCTGCCGGCCGTCCTCTCGACTGCTTATACACCGCGTACGTCCGCGCTGCGACCGCCTGTGCACGGATGGCTTCAACCGGAAAATCGTCCGCAATCTCTGCCGCCGTCACGCCTTCCACATAGGTCTCCAGCGGCATTTCCTGCGCCTTGCCGTTCACCAGAACCGTGATGGTTAAGCCGTCTGTTGCTGCCGCTGTGACGCTTTCTGTGGGTGCCTGCGGCTCCGTCTTGTCCGTTTCCGATGGGTAAAATACCGGCAGCAAATACAGCACCAGCACCAGTCCGACACCGGTCAGCAGCAGTCTGCGCATGGTATCTCCTCCTTCCCTCTCTACCACAGTGTATGATGCAGATTTGAGGAATATCACACAAAATATAGTTTTTCATTGACAACTCATACTTTATGTTGTATTATAAGGGACATAAAGAATCGAACATTTGTTCGTATATCGTAAGGAGGGGCCGCCATGAAATTATGTGAGATGGCGCAGGAATACCGTGTAAATGTCGCTCTGCTGGAGCTGCGTATCAAGCAGCTTCAGGCGGCGCAGAAGCGCGCGCGTCAGCCGGAGGTGCGCTACCGGCTCAAGCAGCGCGCGAAATTCCTGCAGACGCTGATCAACGAAAGCCGCCAGACCGTATTCCTGATGGAGCACTACCACGACCACAGTGAAGAAGGTGACGCGCATGCGGACTGTCGCGCTGTCTGAGCACACAGCGACACGGCTGGCCTACCGGCAGTATCTCGGTCTGCTCGCGGAGGACGACCGCGGCTTCCGGCAGGCATTCCGCACGGCCTTCTTCCGGGCCATGCGCGAGCAGCTGACACCGCGGCAGTACGAGGTGCTGTGGATGATCGAGGTGGAGGGATTATCCTGCAAACAGTGCGCTGAACGGCTTGGGATCAGTCCATCGGCGGTATCGCGGCACTGTTCTCGCGGCAAAAAGCGGCTGCGGACGCTGCTTGCGTACAATCTGGAGCTGAGACACCAGTATTTTTCTTAGCTGCAAGCGAAAACCGGCACATACAGAGGTTTCTCTCCTTATGTGCCGGTTTTGTTTGTAGAATTTTGTCGTGCACTGACGAGTGTTGCGCAGGTGCAACAGAAGGTGAATTGCCCGAAGGGCCAGAGAAGGTGCCCCGGGGTATGACCTCAGCGCACCGTTTCTAACGATTTGCAAACGTTTAACCGTAGGGGCGGCCATTGGCCGCCCACGCAGCACTCTGCCATCGCATTCATTTTCCATTCTCCATTTTCAATTCTCCATTCTGCACACGCCCAATTCAAACAAACAGCAAAAAAAGAGCGGTCTCCCGACCGCTCTTTTGTATTCCGAAGCATCAGCATGCGCCCTTTTCCGAGCAGAATTTGACTTCTTTGCCCTCAAGGATCATATTTGTGGTGCGCACGGCGCACATTTTACCGCACATCGAGCAGGTATGACGCTCGGTCGGCGGAACCTGATTATAGAACCGCTCTGCCTTTTCCGGGTCGAGTGCCAGCGCGAACTGCGCGGGCCAGTCCAGCTTATGACGCGCGTCCGCCATTTCATTATCGCGGTCACGCGCACCGGGCAGACCGAGTGCGATATCGGCGGCGTGGGCCGCAATTTTGCTGGCAACGATGCCCTCGCGGACGTCATTTTCATCCGGCAGACGCAGGTGCTCCGCCGGTGTAACGTAGCACAGGAAGTTCGCGCCCGCCTGTGCGGCAATAGCGCCGCCGATGGCCGAGGTAATATGGTCGTAACCCGGTGCAATATCGGTGACGAGCGGCCCGAGGACATAGAAAGGCGCTCCATGGCAAAGGCGCTTTTCCATCTGCATATTGGCCGCGATCTCGTTCATCGCCATATGGCCGGGACCTTCGATCATAACCTGCACGTCCTTCGCCCACGCACGCTGTGCAAGGTTGCCCAGCTCGATCAGCTCACTGATCTGCCCTGCATCGGACGCATCATCAATGCAGCCCGGGCGCAGTGCGTCGCCCAGCGAAATGGTAACGTCGTAGCGGCGCAGAATGTCCAGCACCTCGTCGTAATACTCGAAGAACGGATTCTCATTGCCAGTCATCTTCATCCACGCAAACAGCAGCGAGCCACCGCGGGAGACGATGTTCATTTTGCGGCCCTCACGCATAAAGGCTTCAACCGCACGGCGGTTGATACCCGCATGAATGGTCATGAAGTCCACGCCCTCCCTGGCGTGCGCCTCAACGACCTTGAGGAAATCCTGCGCTGTGATCTCGAGCAGGTCCTTTTCCAGATACCCGATCGCGTCGTACATCGGCACGGTGCCGATCATCGCCGGCGACATGTCGATCAGCTGCTTGCGGAAGGTGTTGGTCTTGCCGTAGTTGGACAGGTCCATGATGGACTCCGCGCCCATGTCAACGGCCATGCGCACCTTGCGCAGCTCCATCTCGTAGTCCTTGCAGTCACCCGAAATGCCGAGATTGACATTGATCTTTACGCGGGTGCCGTCGCCGACCGCCTCTGCGGACAGGCTTTTGTGATTGATGTTCGCCGGAATCGCAATCGTACCCTTTGCGACTCGTTCCATGATGAACTCGACCGGACGGTTCTCCTTTTTGGCGACCGTCTCGATCTCCGGCGTGACGATACCGCGCTTTGCGGCATCCATCTGCGTTGCATAATTTCTCATGGCTTACTGATACTCCTTCTGAATTAGGCAATACCGCATAATTAAACAAGAGCGATTTACGAGTAAATTTTGCGTACTGACGCGACGCGGTTTCGCAGCAATACTTGACGTATTACAAGAAATCGCAACAAAGTCAGGACACAAAATTTCCGTAAAGCGCCGCAGCTTTAATTATGTGGTATTGCCTCAAGTAAAGGAGGAAAAACCCATGCAGGTATTGGAAAACGAACGCTTTCGCGTGGAAATTAACGAATTCGGTGCCGAGCTGACCCGCTTTACGAGCAAAAAGGACGGCACGGAGTACATCTGGAAGGGCGATCCGGCGGCATGGAAGCGCCATGCGCCCATTCTGTTCCCGATCGTGGGACGGCTCAAGGACAAGACCTACACCGTGGACGGCAGGCCGTATGAGATCACGCAGCACGGCTTCGGACGCGATCTGGCGTGGCAGGCACAGAAAATCAGCGGCACCTGTGCGGAATTCACGCTCACGCCGAGCGAGTACACGAAAAAGATGTATCCGTGGGATTTTATCTGCACCGTGCGCTATACTTTGGACGGAAATGCGCTGAAAAAGGAGCATATCGTCAAGAATACGAGCGATTCCGTGATGTATTACGAGGTTGGCGGCCATGACGCCTACACGCTCTGCTGGGAGGACGGCGAGAAGATAACCGACTACTATGTGGAGTTTGAGGGCACGGATGCGCTCAGCCGCATTGCAACCGACGAGAACGTCATGCTGACCGCCGACCGCGTTTCCGTTCCGCTGACCGACGGCAGACTGCCGATTTCCCGCGAACTGTTTGCAAACGATGCGGTCATGACCGAGGGTCTGCCGTTTCGCACGGCGACCATTGCCAGCACGAAGAACCGCCGCCGTGTGACGATGGACTTCACCGACTTCGACTATTTCGCGGTGTGGAGCCCGTATAAGGATTTCGAGGTGCCGTTCGTCTGCCTCGAGCCGTGGAGCACCCTGCCGGACGGCAATCACCTTGACCATGCCATCGAGCACAAGCAGGGTATCCGCAAATTGCCCCCGAACGAAAGCGAAACCCTGACCTTCACCACCATCATCGACGAGTAATGCACAGCCTGTGCATAAAAAAAGAGGACTGCGTTGCAGTCCTCTTTGCTTTACTCTGCGCTCGAAAGCATGAGCTTGATTCGATTTTCCTGGTTAATTTTCGACGCGCCCGGGTCGTAATCGACCGCGACGATATTCGCCTGCGGGTACACCTCGCGGATTTTTCGGATCATGCCCTTGCCCGCGATGTGGTTCGGCAGGCAGCCGAACGGCTGGGTGCAGACGATGTTGGTCACGCCTTCGCTGATCAGCTCGACCATTTCGGCGGGCAGCAGCCAGCCTTCGCCCATCTTGACGCCCTGACCGATAATGGCGTGCGACTTTTTGCGTACCTCGTCAAACGGCATCGGCGGACGGAAATGACCGTCTTTCTTCATCATTTTGATGATATCGGCCTGCTTGCCGAGTACAAACTGGTACACCATCTTGTAGACGGCGGCGGTTTTGCCGTTGCGGCTGTACAGCTCGTGGTCGATGACCGAGTTGTAGATGCAGTACAGGCAGAAGTCCATCAGACCGGGCAGCACCGGCTCGCAGCCCTCGCTGAGCAGGAATTCTTCCAGACGGTTGTTGCCGAGCGGCGAGAACTTGACGTAGATCTCACCGACGATGCCGACCAGCTTTTTCTTCTGCGTTTTATCCAGCTTCAGCTTGCCGAATACGGTCAGAACGAACCGGAACAGGTGCTTTACCTCGCCGTAGCGCACCATGCGCTCGCCGGTGAAGCGCTTGATGACCGCGTCCATGCAGATGTCAATCGCCTTGTCGGTCGAGCCGGGCACGACCTCGTAGGGACGGCACTGGTTGGCGACCATCATGATCAGATCACCGATCAGAAGCGCGTACGCCACCTGCACGAGCATGGTCTTGGTCAGCTTGAAGCCGGGGTTGCTCTCCAGACCGGAAAAGTTCAGCGAAATGACCGGAATGAAGCCGTAGCCGTTCTTTTCCAGCGCCTTGCGGAGCAGATGGATGTAGTTGGAGGCACGGCAGCCACCGCCCGTCTGGGTGATGAGCAGGGCCGTGTGCTCGAGGTCGTACTTGCCGCTGTTCAGCGCGTCGAGGAACTGGCCAATGACCAGCAGTGCCGGATAGCAGGTGTCGTTGTGGACATATTTCAGGCCCAGCTGCGCCACAGCGCTGCCGCAGTTGCCAAGGATCTCGCACTTGTAGCCGTCGTAACGCAGGGCGTATTCCAGCAGGCGGAACTGGGTGATGGCCATGTTGGGGATGAGGATGGTGTGAGTTTTCTTCATCTCCGGGGTGAATTTGGGATAATTGTATTCCATAGG
>OLNX01001865.1_pt1 | contig 16975 bp, 12 predicted proteins | sample 1672611 | NCBI WGS metagenome assembly OLNX01 (sample SAMEA3136705, study PRJEB25190) | human gut metagenome | reverse complement strand
GCAAAAGCGGATTTACGCCAAACTTACGCCACTTACGCCAAAAATTCAAGCGCATGATCCGGTAACAGAAATCGGCACCTGCCTCAAAAAGCAGGTGCCGATTTTTATGATTTGCCCTTGCCGGTGCAGGAGGCGGGGATCATGGCTTGACTTGCTCCGCAGCTCAATACGCCGGGTCCTTCAGCTCCCGGCGGATCTGCGGGAAGGCCGCATCCTCGCCCTGCTTCTTCAGCAGCAGCAGCCACCGGTCCAGCAGGTCGCTGGTCTCCTGGTTGATGAGAATGTGCCCCTTGGAGCCCTGGTAATAGTCATAGGGCGATGCATCGGTATATTTTTCCCCTTGGTACACCCGGCAGGCAGCGATGCGGTCGCAGAACATCTCCGCCACATAGCGCTTGGGCATTTTGCACCCGCCCATGTATACGCTGCCGTCCGGCCGCAGGCAGTAGTCGATCCAGTACTCAAAGTGATGGCGGTTGCGGCCCTTATGATGCAGCCACGACAGGCTCACGCCGTTTTCCAGGCGCTCCTGGTCGTTGGGACTGCGGTATCCCTGGTAATATTTGGCGCTGCGCCAGAACTCCGTGGGGCTGTATTTGCTCAGATCGTGGGTCAGTCCCTGCCACACCAGCCCCAGCCGCAGGCAGTAATGCCGCACCAGCCGCCGGTGGCGGCCCACCGTGCGCAGATGCTCACGAATATGCATGCGCCGTCCCCCCTTTTTTTCGCTTTTCCTATGATACCACAAAAGGGCTCCCGGCGCAAACGGCAGACTTTGGCGAAATGACGAAAAATGACGGGATTTTTCTACGGCAGATTTTGCTTTTTATTCACACTCCTGTCATAGGTCTATGTTATAATCATAACAAAGGATCAAACGAGAACAAGGAGGCGCATCTTTTTCATGATGATCGAGAAGAGCGGCACCATCCGGCTGAAGGATATCCACATTCCCCAGGGGGGCACGCCGGAGCAGCAGGAGCTGGCCCAGGGCATGGTACGGGTGAATCACCTGTATCGCAGCGCTCTGAAGGTCGCCGTCACCCAGCTGGAGATCCTGGACGAGGAATTTGCCAGCCTGTACGACCACTCTCCCATCCACCATATCGAGTACCGCATCAAAACCGTGGACAGCATCGTGGAAAAGCTGAAGCGCCGGGGGTTTGAGGTCACCATCGACAATATCTATGCCCACATCCAGGACGTAGCCGGCGTCCGGGTTATCTGCAACTATCTGGACGATATCTACTATCTTCGCAGTCTGCTGGCCCGCAATGAGAATTTCAAGATCATCCGGGAGGTGGACTACATCCAGCAGCCCAAGGAGTCCGGCTACCGAAGCCTGCACCTGATCTGCGATGTGCCCATCGTGATCTCTGAGGGAATGCTGCACCTGCCGGTGGAGATCCAGCTGCGTACCATTGCCATGGACATGTGGGCCAGCCTGGAGCATGAGCTGCGCTATAAGTCGCAGCGGGACTTTTCCCCTGACGACGCGGCGCGCCTGCGCCTGTGCTCCGACGCCATCAGCGAGATCGACCGGGAAATGCAGGATATCTACCAGGGCAGAGGCCCGGAATACCACGCATAGAACCCCGCTGCAAAAAGAAATGTACTCCCCCATGCAGGACGCTGCCGTCCGCATGGGGGAGCAAGTTTATGCCGCATGGGCGGCGTTACGCCTTGGGCTGCTGCTGGGTGATGCAGTGGATGTTGCCGCCGCCGAAGGCGATCTCCCGGGTCTGGACCCCCACGATCTGGCGGTCCGGGAACATCTGCTGCAGCTGCTGGATGGCCAGCCGGTCGTTTTCGTCACCGTACTGGGGGGCGATAACGGCCCCGTTGACGATGAGAAAGTTCATATACGAGGCGATGCTGACCTCGCCGTTTTCCCGGGGGGCGGTGCCCTCCACGGCGTCGATGGTCTCCGCCCCCTCCAGATAGCAGGGCTTTTTCGTCAGGCACAGCTTGTGCACCGTCAGGCGGCGGCCCTTGGCATCGGTGGCCTGGCTCAGGGTGCGGAAGGCGTCCTGGGCTGCCTGATAGAAGGGGTTCTCCGGGTCCTCGGTCCAGATGCACGCCACCTCTCCCGGGGCCACGAAGCAGGCCACGTCGTCAATATGGCCGTTGGTCTCATCGGGGTCGATACCGTCCCGCAGCCAGATGACCTTCTCGCACCCCAGATAGCCGCAGAGCTTTTCTTCAATATCCCGGCGGCTCAGCTCCGGGTTCCGTCCCGGGGACAGCAGGCACATCTCCGTGGTCAGCACAGTGCCCTGACCGTCCACATGGATGGACCCGCCCTCCAGCACAAAATCGTCGGTGCGGTAGCTGTCCACCCCCTCCAGCTCGCAGATCTTCCGGGCCACCAGGTCGTCCTGATCCCAGGGAAAGTACAGCCCGTCGTACAGGCCGCCCCAGGCGTTGAAGGTCCAGTCCACTGCCCGCAGACCGCCCTGGTCGTTTTTCACAAAGGTGGGGCCGCAGTCCCGGACCCAGGCGTCGTTGCTGGTCATCTCCACCACCCGCACGTCCTCCGGCAGGCGGGCCCGGGCATTCTGAAACTGGTCGGGATTCACGCATACCGTCACCGGCTCAAACCGGGCGATGGCCCGGGCTACGTCAATGAATGCCTGCTGAGCGGGCTTGGCTCCGCCGCGCCAGTTATCGGGCCGCTGGGGCCACAGCATCCATACGCCGCTCTGCTCCTCAAATTCCCCGGGCATGCGATACCCGTCCTGCCGGGGCGTGGTTCCTGTGATTCGTTTTGCCATAGCTGTTATCCTCCTGATATGGGGTGATGCCGCCGCCGGACGGCGATGAGCAGCTCGCCCAGCAGCACACTGATGATGGAGCCCACGGTAATGGGCAGAATGGTGGCCAGCGTCTCCCGGTCCGTGGACAGGGGGACGGCGGTGAATACGATGGACAGGGCGATGAGCGCCATGGGGACGTAGGCCAGGCATTTGAGAAAGCCGCCGCCTCCCGGCACCCGGAAGGGCCGCTCCGCATCCGGGAACCTTTGCCGCAGGGCCAGAAACGCCGGAAACACCGGCAGATAGCTCAGCAGCAGCATCACCAGGTTCAGGGCGAAGAAGCTCCAGAACAGGGAGGAATCCGGGCTCACCGCCTGGATGGCAGCTCCCAGCAGACACACCGCCGAGGCTACGATCCCGCTGACCAGCGCCGAGCCCACGGGCATCTGGTTGTCCTTCCGCCGCCGGGCGAACACGGCGGGCATATCTCCCCGCTCTGCGGCATAGGCGGCGGTGGAATTGACGCCCATGGACCAGGAGATCATGTTGCCGAACAGCGTTACCAGAAACAGCAGGGCCACAATGCCCACCAGCACGCCGCCGGTGGCGCCGGTCATCAGGGATACGGCATCGATGAGGCCGGAGTCCACACTGATGTCCCGGGTAGGCACGGCGGCCCCGATGCCGAAGGCCGAAAACAGGTAAATGGCCGCAATGACGATGCCGCCGGCAACGATAGCCTGGGGGATCTGCCGCCGGGGGTCCGCCATGCTGCCGGCATAGGTGCACACCACCTCAAAGCCCAGAAAGTTGAAGATGATGACGGAGATATACGACAGACTGTCCAGGTCGAAGGACGGCAGGAAGGTCCGGGCCGTCATGTCGTTGACAAAGCCATTTTTCGCCACATACACGATGCCCAGCACCCCCACCGTCACCGCCAGCAGAATCTTGATGGCGGCGCTGAGGTTCAGGATGATGATGCTGTCGCACACCGGATAAAAGGCCACCACGGTGACGATCCAGATAAACGCCAGCTGGATCAGCAGGGACCACACCGGCCCCGGCTGCCAGCCGAACACATACCCCAGCAGCTCCGGACACATGACCGCCAGGGATGCCATCCACAGAGGGAAGTTGATCCAGTAGTACCACGAGGCCCGGGCGCCCCAGCGGGAGTCGGGCCACGCCGTGTGGATCCAGTCGTACAGGCCGCCGTCCCCGGGAAAGGCGGTGCCCAGCTCCGAGGAGATGAGCCCATAGGGCAGCAGAAACGCCGCGATCATGAACAGCCACCAGAAATACTGGCTGTTGCCGATGGACGCCACCGGCGCGGCGGCCTCCGCCACAAACACCACGCAGATGACGGACAGCACCACGTCCGCCAGCCGAAATTTGCGTTTTTCCATGTCAGCTCAGGCCCCGGTCCGCCATAAAGCGCTCCAGCTGCTCCCGGGCGGCAGCCATCTCCAGCTCCGTGTGCCTCTGGCGGCACTGGGTGAAGTATACCAGCAGGCCCCGCATGGCCGTCAGGCGGTTGCCGGCCTGCTCCCAGCACAGGGAGGCGGCGGAGTCGGCCACCTCGTCGGTGACGTCCTCACCCCGGGTGGCAGGCAGGCAGTGGAGGAACTTGCAGCCGATGGCCCCCAGGCTCATCAGCTCCCGGTTCACCTGATAGTCGTGGAACACCTCCACCCGCTGCTCCTTGGGCATCTCGTTTTCATACAGGCCGTACCACACGTCGGTATAGATGAAGTCCGCGTCCCGGACGGCGCTGCGGTCGTCGGTGACCAGGAAGCTGCCGCTGCTTTCCCGGCAATTGCGCTCCATGATGGCCTGGTGGCCGTCGGTCAGCTGATGGCCCTTGGGGCCGTAGTGGACGAATTTCATGCCCAGATGGGTGGTGATGAAGCCCAGGGACGCGCACACCTGGGTGCCGTCGCCCACGAACACCACCTTGCAGTCCGACAGCTTCTTGCCCCGGGGCAGGTTCTCCGCCATGGTGCACAGGTCGCCGATCTCCTGGGTGGGGTGGTTATAGTCGGACATGCCGTTGAGCACCGGAATGGAGCACGCCTCCGCCAGGTCCACGATGGTGCGGTGCTCAATGACCCGGGCCATGACCACGTCCACCAGATAGCTCAGCACCCGTCCGGTGTCGCCGATGGTCTCGTGTCCGCCCAGCTGGATCATGCCGGGGCCCAGATACTGGGCGTGGCCCCCCAGCTGGCTCATGGCCGTCTCAAAGGACACCCGGGTCCGGGTGGAGGACTGCTGAAAGATCATGCCCAGGTTCCTGTTTTTCATCAGCGGCGGGTAATAGCCGCCCCGGATGGCGTCCTTGATGGACAGGCTCAGCTGGATCATGTCCAGCAGCTCCTTCGCCGAAAAGTCGTTGGTGTCGATAAAATCCTTGACCATATGGTTTCCTCCTGCAAGAAATAGTTGGAAAATTTCCGCGTTCGGCCTTATTATGCACCCGACGGCGCGTCTCTATGCAAAAAAAGCCGCCCTTCGCTCCGCCGCCGTGAAAATGACGCAGGGAGGATTATATTTTCTTGCGGAATCGGCAAATTTGCTGTTGCAAAAGTGCGAAGAAAGGCTTAAATTAGATTCTGAATCAGAGCGCCTGAAAACGTGCGGGGGAGGTCTCCGCAGCCCCTCGCACAGGGCAATGGAAAATCACATACAAGGGAAAGGAATGAACAAAATGAACCAAACGCAAACACGATCTCCGCGGAAGAGATTGCTGTCGCTGATTCTGGCGGTGATTCTGATGATCGGGCTGCTGCCCATCTCCGCATTCGCCACCTCGGCCAGCGCCCAGGCGAGTGACGCGGAAGACACCGGCTACAAGTACAACATCATGTTCTTGGACTGCGGCCGCAAGTATTTCAGCGTCAACAGCATCAAGCAGATCATCGACAATGCGTCGGCGGCTGGATTTAACTATATTCAGTTGGCCGTGGGCAACGATGGCCTGCGCTTCCTGCTGGACGACATGTCCCTGACGGTAAACGGCAAGGACTACAGCAGCCAGCAGGTGTCTGCCGCCATCCACGCCGGCAATGAGAAGTATCACAACTTCGACGTGGATGAGCTGACCCAGTCCGAGATGGACGAAATCATCGCCTACGCCGCCTCCAAGGGCATGGGCGTGATTCCCTGTGTCAACACCCCGGGCCACATGGACGCCATCCTGTCCGCAGCCACGTCTCTGACGGGGACGGACTGCTCCTATAGCGGCTCCGCCCGTACCATCGACGTGACCAACGCCACTGCCGTGGCCTTTACCCAGGCCCTGCTGCAAAAGTACATCAGCTACTTCGCGGGCAAGGGCTGCAAGCTCTTCAACATGGGCGCGGACGAGTACGCCAACGACAAGTTCACCGGCGGCTCCATGGGCTTCGGCAACCTCCAGTCCACCGGCAAGTACAGCTACTATGTGACCTATGTCAACGCTGTTGCCAAGATGGTCAAGGATGCCAAAATGACCCCCATGGCCTTCAACGACGGCATTTACTTCAATAGCAACACCTCCAGCGGTACGTTCGACACCGACATCCTCATCTGCTACTGGTCCAATGGCTGGAGCAGCTATACCCCCATGCCTGCGGCTAATCTCGCCGCCAAGGGTTTCAAGCTGATCAACACCCACGGCGACTATTACTGGGTCCTGGGTAAGAGTGACTGGCAGTGCAGCCCCGAGAAAGCCAGCGGCTTTAACTATAAAACCTTCCAGGGCGGCACCATCAATGATCCTGCCGGTTCTATGTTCTGCATCTGGTGCGACTATCCCGGCGCCGGGACGGACACCTTCGTTGTCAACAAGACGGCGGACACCATCGCAGCCTTTGGCGCAGTGCTGCCGAAGGTTAAGCCGGTGGAGGGTGTCAAGAACGTCACCAGGACGGATGACACCACCGGCGTGTCCGTGACGGCACCCGGCCTGACGGGGCTGACCGTAAAGGAAGCTAAGGCTCCCAGCATTGACACGGCGGCCGAGGGCAAGGTCCTGGCTTATGATGTCACCCCCACCACGGAAATCGGCAATTATGCAGAAGCTGCTTCCGTGAGCTTCAAGACTCCCGGTGGCTGGGACACCTCCCGCGTTCGCGGCTTTGTGGTGAATACGGACGGCACAGTTACCGATGGCCTCACCGGTGTGGTGGAAAACGGCAGCTTCACCTTTACTGCCCCCCATTTCTCCGTTATGGGCATCTATCAGCTTTCTGCCGACGCGCCTACTGAAACGAAGTACATCAACGTAGCAGTCGGCGGCACTGTGACAGTACCCGTGGAGGGCGTGAACCTTTCCGGCATCTACCATACCGAGAACGAGTCCATCGCCACCGTTACCGTCACCGGTCAGGATGAAACCCCGAGTACGGTGACGTATGACCCCGTCAGAGTGAGCTACAGCACCCTTGCGGGCAGCAACACCAGCTGGACAGAGACGCAGTATTTCTACAAGGTTGGCGGTAACTACTATCCGGTGTACGCATACTGTAATGTTAACTGGTCTATCTTTGGCTCCTACTACAACTACTACGTCGGCTACTACAAGGACGGCGGAATAACACAGGTCGTTAACGGCGAAACCAGCGATAAATACATCACCGTTTACACCAAGTCCGGCACGGACGCCGTTCCCGCCTCCAGCACCATCACCTTCACTGGTGGATCTGTCGGCGACACCTCCGTCGTCATCGGCGGCGTGAAGTATAATATCCATGTCACGGAAAAAGCCCCCGATAATGCCCTGACAGGTACCTCCATCAACCTGGAATACTGGATTACCAACAACAAGGTCTACGATGGAAGCCAGACACCCGCCAATCAATACCAGAAGATTACCACCTCCACAAATGGGGTGATCACCGATGAGGGCGTTGCCCTTGCCGACCTTGCCCCCAATCCGGCCTACTCCTTCTTTAACGGCACTGTAACGGTCTATTACTGGCAGGCTATGCGGCTGGATGCAAGTAATCAGCAGACCGATGAAGCCGGTGATGACGAGACAGCAGACGGTACCACCCTGACCCACATCCGCTATCGCGGCGGCGCTTGGCAGTACAAGACCGCAGACGGTGTGTGGCACTACTTTGAAAAGGGCGACCAGCTGGTGGCATATTACCTGCAAAAGACGGAGGTCACCAAGGAGATCGACACCTATGTCAAGGACTGGGGCTATGGCACGGACAGCATGACACCCAACACATCCAGCGGTAAAGGCCAGGTTGCTTTGACGATCGCTGTGGTCTATCCCGACGGTACAGTTTCCCCTACAGAGGGCGAAATGTACAGCAAGTCTACTACCATTTTCAATTATTGGGTTAATCGTGACATCGGTATCGTGGCTCCTGTGAACAACAGCAACTATAGTATCTCCAAGATCACGGTGACGGACGGTACGCGCAAAAGCAACACCTCCGATAACGTGTGGTATAGCAGCGATACTATCAAGTGGAACAAGACGCCCAACGCTGCCGGCAAGGAATGGTATGACGAGACCGAGGTCTGGAACAAGTCCTCCGGCACCACGCCCATGGTCAACGGCAAGAGAAGCAACATCACCTGGTCTGCCAAGAATACCGCCAAGCTGGTGCTGATTTATCTGGAGCCTATCGAGAAGGAAACCAACCTGAACGTGCAGTATATTGACCTCAACGCCAACAACAACGTGTTCCATAGCTATCAGATTGTGATGACGTACAATCAAGGTGACCCAGAGCCTACGTTCACCGACAAGCTGATGCTGGGTAATACAGTAATCGGCCGCAACGGTCCGTGGAATGGCAGCAAAGAGAGCGATGGGAATTACCTGTCAGATGATGCGTATGTTGTCAATGCCGCTGGCACGGAACAGAAGTTCAAGAAGGACATTACCACAATTCCTGGAATCAACGGCATTTATGCAAGTGGCCTGTATCAGTATGCGCGGGCGGACATTTCCAAGGATGGCAAAACCTTGCGCCTGTACTACAACCTGAATCAGGCTGAGGGTAAGACCTTTGTCGTAGACTTTGGCCTGCCGGTTCAAATCCCGTTTAGTGATTTTGGAATTACAAACGCTTCTGGGATCACAGTGTCTTTCGATGAAAAGGACCCGAATGTGACGAAACGTCAAGGCAACTACGGCAATGGCGAGATCGATATGGGCAATCGGATTGTGACCTATACGCTGACCAAGACGCTGGATGCCAAAGTAGCTGTTCCTATCTATGTGACGGACACGCAAGGCAAGAAGTTAGTGCAGAATGTCTACATCATCCCCGCCAGCAATGTGTACTATGAGGACAGCCTGGCCACCTTTACGAGCGGCAAGGGCGCGGCTTCGGGCGCGGATTGGAGCATCGTGGGTACTGCGACTGATGAGCAGAAATCTGCCACCCAGGCCCTGGAGCAGCTGGGCAGCAGCGGCATCTACGGCAAAGACGATGCCTACAACAGCTCCTCTATGCTCTCCATGGGCACCGCCCACAAGGTCACCGTGACCGCAAACATGGCCAATACTGATACTTGGAATGAGCAGCCCAACTCCGCTTGGCCCACCGCTCAGTTTACCTTCAAGGGTACCGGCTTCGACATCATCTCCCTGACCAATAACAAGTCGGGCGCAATTTTCGTCGATGTCTATAAGGTCGGTGAGGAGAAGCCTACTTACAGCTATATCGTTGACAACTACTACGGCTATAACTATAACAAGGAAACTGGCAAGTGGGATGTTGTCAATAGCGGCACGGAAAACGCTCTGTACCAGATTCCCGTCATGAAAGTCACCGGTCTTGACTATGGTGAATATAATGCCGTCGTTACCGTATTCTATGATGGCCTGTTTAACCAGACTGAAGATTCCCAGTACAGCTTCTGGCTGGACGCCGTTCGCATCTATGACCCCATGGGTGTAGACCGGACTGAATATAAGGATGACCATGAGGGCTATCCCCAGTACATCAAGCTCCGTGACACTCTGGCGAAGAGTACCATTGGTACGACGTTGTTTATCGACGGCAAGGATAGTGCCACGATTGCGGAGTACGCCAACTATGGCCCCAACAACGAGGTCTACCTGATGAACGGTCAGGCCATTACCTTCAAGATTCCCCAGAATGCCAATGTTGACAGCATCCAGATCGGCGCCAAGGCCCCTGATGGCAAGTCCGCGCAGATGGCGGTGAATGAGGACGCTCCGGTAGAGCTTTCCACCGCCACAGAGATGTATTACAAGATCAATGTGAATGTGTCGACGGCTGACCAAACGGTGGTAATTGCCAATAAGGGCGGTACTGGCATCCTGTCCCTGACCAATCTGAAGATTACCTTCAAGAACAAGCCGACAGATAAGATCACCCTCACTGCCCTGAATAACCAGGAGCAGGAGAACGCCGTCAGCCTGGTGCGGGCTCTGTTCACCGCGCCGGTGGCCACCTTCAGCCCGGAGACCTTTGAGGCCGACTGGGGCCGGGCGGTCCGCGCCGGTAAGCGGGCTACCCTGACGGTGAAGACCTCCGCGGACGTGGAAAGCATCACGGTGGACGGTCAGTCCATCACCAGCTATACTACCCGCACCCAGCGCACCGGCTGGGGCTGGTGGTCTCCCAAGGTCACCTATCACGTATTCACCTACACCATCACCGCTCCCGCCCAGACCACGGACTACGCAGTCTGCGCAGTGAATGCGGAAGGGACTGCCAGCGAAGCGGTCACCGCCACCCTGACGGTGAAGCCCACCACCTGGTGGAACTGGTGGTTCTGAGAAAGGAGCAATCGAAACCATGAAATCTTATGTATCTCCCATCGTCAGCTTCGAGAGCTTCGAGTTGAGTTCCACCTATGCGTCGGGGTGTGAGTATAAAACAGGCCATAATATCAATGCGTGCGTGTATGTCTTGGTCGGTGGCCGCAACGTCTTTGTCAATTCTGATACAAATTGCCATGACATTACTGCGCCCGGCGGGGAATATGGTGCAGTTTGTTATCAGGTTCCCAGTGACCAAAACAACCTCTTTACATCCTGACCTAACTGAACACCCTGAAAGAGCCCTGCCCCCATGGGGCGGGGCTCTTTGCAAAGGAGCAATGTATGAAACGAACCATCAAGTGCGCCGCCCTGCTGCTGGCCCTGGTGCTGCTGTGCGCCGGGTGCGGCAAAAAGCAGCCCGCCCAACCCGACCAGTACGGCCTGGCCCCGGAGCCCTCCAAGCTGGACGGCGTGGCCATCGGCAATGACCTGGAGATCGTCAGCACCGGGCGCTACGCCGGCCTGTTTGTGGAGGACGGCAGCGACGAGACCGTGTCCGACGTGTTCTGCATCCGCGTGAAGAACACCGGCTCCACCGGCGTGCAGTACGCCCACATCACCCTCACCCGGGGCGGGGAGTGCTATGAATTTGACATCACCACCCTGCTGCCTGGGGAGACGGTCCAGGCCCTGGAGCTCAGCCGCCAGACCCTGCCGGAGAAACCGGCGGAGCTTGCCGCCGCCGTGACCACCTATGCCCCCTTCAGCGAGACCCCCTCCATGCACGGCGACGTGCTGGAGGTGGCCGCGTCCCAGAACGGCATCACCGTTACCAACCGCTCCGACGCCGCCATGTCCCAGGTCTATGTCTACTACAAAAACGCCAGCGGCGACCTGCTGCTGGGGGGCATTACCTATCGCGCCGGGCTGACGGACCTGGGCCCCGGCGAGACCCGGACCTGCTACGCCGGGCACTACAGCCAGGACTCCAGCCGCCTGCTTTTCGTGACCTATGCCCCGTAAGCTGTACCGCTTCGGCGGCATGACCTTCGTCCTGGAGGCGGATTCGCCCATCGCGGACTCGCCTATGTGCGAGCCCTTCCGGGTAGGGGCGGGAGAACCGGCGGACCATACCGTCCGACTGACCTTCAGCGACCGGGTACCCGACCCGCCTCAGAACGCCCTGCGCCAGGGGCCGGTATACCGCTGGTACACCGGCGGCGCCCGCTGCACCCTGCAGCGCTACAGCGCCCCCGGCAGAACGCCGCAGTTCACCTACGCCAAGACCCGCCCCGGCCATACGGACCTGGTGTTCGCCGAGAGCTACCGGACCGGTGCGTCGGCCCGGGTGGTGCTGGAGTCGGCGGGGCTGTTCGACATCCTGGCGGATGCCGGGATGCTGGTGCTGCACAGCGCCTATATCGTCACCCGCCAGGGGGAGGGCATCCTGTTCTCCGGCCCCAGCGGCATCGGAAAAAGCACCCAGGCCGCCCTGTGGCAGCGCTATGGGGCCGCGCAGACCGTCAATGGCGACCGGGCCCTGGTCCGGCCCGACACCGGGACCGTCAGCGGCGTCATGTATGCCGGTACCTCCGGCATCTGCCGGAACGTCACTGCGCCGCTGCGGGCGGTGGTGCTGCTGCATCAGGCCCCGGAGAGCCGGGTGACGGATATCCGGCCCCAGGAGGCCTTTGCCCGTGTGCTGAGTCAGTGCGCCTATCACCAGTGGGACCCCGCCTCCGCCGCGCGGATGACGGAGCTGGCGGCCCGGCTGGTTACCAACGTACCCGTCCGGCAGCTGGACTGCCGGGCGGATGAGAGCGCCGTCCGGGCGCTGGAAGAAGCATTAAGGAGGACCTGAAATGGAATTCAGCAGCACGGAGCCCCGGCTGTCATCGTACCTGCACGCCAGGGCCTGCCGGTCCGGAACGCCCCTGGCCGGGAATTTTGAGCTGACGGCCCGGTGCAACTTCAACTGTAAAATGTGCTACGTCCACCTGACGGCGGAGGAGCAGCAGCGCCGGGGCCGGGAGCTTACTGCCGACGAATGGCTGGCCATCGCCCAGGAGGCCCGCAGCCGGGGCATGCTGTTCCTGCTGCTGACCGGCGGCGAGCCGCTGATCCGCAAGGATTTCCGCTATTTGCTGACGGAGCTGAAGAAAATGGGACTGTTGGTGTCGGTGAACAGCAACGGGTCCCTTATCGACCGGGACTGGCTGGACTTTTTCCGGCACGAGCCGCCGTTCCGCTTCAACATCACCCTCTACGGGGCCAGCGATGCCGCCTATGAGCGGCTGTGCGGCCGTCCCATGTTTGCCCGGGTCACGGAGAATATCCGGGCCCTGCGGGAGCTGGGCGTGGGGGTAAAGCTGAACGTGTCCATGACGCCGTACAACGTGGCGGATATGGCGGAAATTTACCGCATCGCCCAGGAGCTGGGCACCCCCATGCAGTTGGCTACCTACATGTTCCCGCCTATCCGGCGGGACGAGGCGCTGGTAGGCAGCAACGACCGGTTCACCGCCTGCCAGGCGGCGGAATACAGCGTCCAATGGGATCGGCTGCGGCTGACCCCGGAGCAGTTCCGGCAGCGGGCCCAGGCCATGAAGCAGGGCCTCGCCCTGCCGTCGGAGGATGATGTCTGCGACGGTACACCCGGCGAGGGTGTGGCCTGCCGGGCCGGGCGCAGCGCCTTCTGGATCAACTGGCAGGGCGGCATGACTCCCTGCGGCATGATGACGCAGCCGCTGGTTTCCGTGCCGGAGCTGGGCTTTGCCCAGGCATGGGAGTGGACCAGGGCGGCCACGGAGCGGATCCGTCTGCCGGGGGCCTGCGCGGGCTGCCGGCTGAAGGAGATTTGCCATGCCTGCGCCGCCATGTGCGTGACGGAGACCGGACATTTCGACACGAAGCCGGAATATGTCTGTGAAATGACCCATGAGACGGTCCGACGGACCATCGAGGAGGCTGAAAATGGAAATTCGTAAGCAGCTGGTAAAGCGCAATATCGCCGGGGACGTGATCCTGGTGCCTATCGGCGATGCATCCCTGGAGCTCAAGGGCCTGGTGACTCTGAACGAGACCGGTGAGCTGCTGTGGGACAGGCTGCCCCAGGCGGCGGATGCGGCGGATCTGGCGGCGGCGCTGCGGGCGGAGTACGATGTGGACGAGCCCACGGCGCTGCAGGACGCACAGGCGTTCCTGGACGCCCTGCGGCAGCTGAATATTGTCTGAAACGAACCCTCCGGCCCAAAGCCGGAGGGTTCGTTTTTGCGCGGCGCCGATTGTAATACCCGGCAGTTTGTGGTAGAATCGGTTGAACAGCGTTTCGGATATTTGGGCAGACTCGGAGGGAGTGACAACGTGGACAGAGAAGCATTTGACTGGAAATACACCCGGCGCCTTAACCTGCAGCAGACGGAAGCTGTCCATGCCGTAGACGGCGCGGTGCTGCTGCTGGCGGTGCCCGGCAGCGGGAAGACCACCGTACTGGTGACCCGCCTGGGCTACATGCTGTGCTGCTGCGGCATCGCCCCGGATCAGATCCTGACCATGACCTATACCCGGGCGGCCACCCGCGAAATGAAGCAGCGCTTTTCCCGGCTGTTCGGGGATGACTGCCCGCAGATTCCGCAGTTCCGCACCATCAACGGCGTCTCCTCCAAGATCATCTCCTTCTATACCCAGGACCACGGAAAGGGCCAGGCCTTCCCCCTGATAGAGGATGAGGGCGCTCTTGCCAGGCTGGTTTCGGACCTGTACCGGGAGCTCAGCGGTGAATATGCCACCCAGAGCGATACGAAACGGCTGCGCAGATACATTACATACGCAAAGAACATGATGCTGAACCAGGAGGAAATCAGCCAACTGGACACGGGGTTCGAAAAATTCCCGGAGCTGTACAGCCGGTATAACCAAACCCTGCGCAGGCAGCGCTGGATGGATTATGACGACCAGATGGTATATGCCAAAACCATTCTGGAGCGGTATCCCGATGTGCTGGCCCATTTTCAGGAGGCTTTTCCCTATATCTGCGTGGACGAATCCCAGGACACATCCCGAATCCAGCATGCCATCATCAACCTCCTGGCCCGGAAATCCGGGAATATTTTTCTGGTGGGCGACGAGGATCAGAGCATTTACGGCTTCCGTGCCGCTTATCCGGATGCGCTGATGCAATTTGAGCGCACCTATCCCGGAGCCCGGGTGCTGCTGATGGAGGAAAATTATCGCTCCACCCCGGAGATTCTCCGGACAGCGGATGCATTTATCCGGCGGAACCACGACCGCCGCCCCAAAACCATCCGCCCCACCAGGGCCTCCGGCGCAGGCGTGCACCTGGTCCGGGCGGCGGACCGTGCCGCCCAATACGCGTGGCTCATTTACGCGGCGGCGCACTCCGACGGACAAATCGCCGTCCTGTACCGCAACAACGACAGTGTCCTGCCGCTGATCGACCTGCTGGACCGGCGCGGGATACCCTATCGCTGCCGCCAGACGGATGACACATTCTTTACCCACCGGATCGTCACAGACATTCTGGATATCATCGCCTTTGCCCACGACGGGCAAAACACGGAGGTATTCCTGCGTATCTATTATAAGGTGGGCGGCGGGATCTCCAAAAAAGAGGCGGAGTTCGCCTGCGAAAAAAGCGCCGCCTCCGGAAAGCCTATTCTGCAGGAGCTGCTGCGCTTTCCGCAGCTGCCCACATTCGTGCGGGACAGCGTGGCCGGCCTGATCAGCCTGCTGCCCCGACTTTTGACGGACCCGGCACAGCGCGGCCTGGACTGCATCTGGCAGGAGCTGCGCTACCGGGACTATGTGGAGCGGCAGCAGCTGGACGGCAACCGGTTTGAGATCCTCCGCCTGCTGGCGGCGCAGGAGCCCAGCCTGGACGGGCTGACGGACCGCCTGGCGTACCTGCGGGACCTGGTGACCAGGCCCCCGGCGGCGCCCGACGCCGGCGTGCTTTTGTCCACCGTGCATTCCAGCAAGGGACTGGAATACGACACCGTATATCTGCTGGATGTGCTGGACGGCATTCTGCCTGCGGCCGACCCCAAGGAACCGGAGGATCAGAGGCTGTACCAGGAGGAACGCAGGATCTTTTATGTGGCTATGACCCGGGCGAAGGATCATCTGTTCCTGTTCTCCTGCTTGGACCGGGAATCCTCCTTTATCCGGGAATTGCAGAAGGACTTGCCTGTGGAGACATCGGAGGCTGACGACGTGTTCGGCTCCGTGGAGATCGACCCCTGCGGAAAGCCGTATCACCACGCCCGGAAGGGCCGCGGAACGGTTCTGGCCTGCTGCCAGGGACGGTGCCTCGTTGAATATTCCGGCGGGGAGATGCAGCTTCTGACCGTGGGTGAGATGTACGACCAGCGAAGGCTCCTGCAAAGGCTTCCGGAAAAGCCCGCCGTCCGGAAAGAGGGGGCCTCGGCTGCCGGAGCGATCGCGGGGCGGAGCGTGGTCCACACGGTCTTTGGACCGGGGCGTATTACGGCCTACAAGGACCCCGTCGTTACCATACGCTTTCCGAAGGTGGGCGAAAAACACTTTATCCTTTCGGAGTCCATAAAGCGCGGGCTGCTGCGCTATGAGGACGGAGTGACCGGATGAAAGGAGAGCACTCTGCCATGCCTGATGCCGCCGTTGCCCACTATCACCTGCCGGGGCTTTTTGAGTTTTACGATTTTTACCGGGCGTTTTTGCCGCTGTACCGGCGGCACCGGGAATATTTTTACGATTGGTGCGATATTGCATCTCTGTATGGCGCGCCGGAGGGCTGCCTTTGGGGCGGCGGACGGATCGGGTCCGGGAACTGCGATCCCCGGGACGTTCTGGCTTTGACCCGGGAGTACGGCATTTCCGCCCGGCTGACCTTCAGCAATTCCCTGCTGCGGCCGGAGCACCTGGCGGATCGGGGCTGCAACCGGCTGTGCCGCCTGTTTGCCGGAAGCGCAGGTCCGCAAAACGGCGTCATCGTCCACTCGGAGCTGCTGCTGGAGCACCTGCGCAGCGTGTATCCGGAGCTGTATCTTGTTTCATCCACCACCAAGGTGCTTACAGATTTTGCCGCTCTGCGGCAGGAGCTGGAGCGGCCGGAGTTTCGCTGCGTGGTACCGGATTTTCGGCTGAACCGGGCCTTTGACCGGCTGGATACCCTGCCCCAGGCGCTGCGGGACAAGGTAGAATTTCTATGCAACGAGTGCTGTGATTTCGGCTGCCGGGAGCGGCGGGCCTGCTATGAGGCCGTCAGCCGGGAAAATCTGGGAGAGGGCGGCCCGGTCCACCACTGCGCATCCCCGGACGCCGCCGGAGGCTATCGCTTTTCCCGGGCCATGGAGAATCCCGGCTTCATCGGGGTGGACGACATCCGGAGCACGTATCTGCCCAAGGGCTTTTCCCAATTCAAGATCGAGGGCCGGAGCCTGGGCAGCGCTCTGCTGCTGGAGTTTCTGCTGCACTA
>OLNX01001852.1_pt1 | contig 17074 bp, 15 predicted proteins | sample 1672611 | NCBI WGS metagenome assembly OLNX01 (sample SAMEA3136705, study PRJEB25190) | human gut metagenome | reverse complement strand
TATGCGAAAAACAGCATAAATATACGAAATACGAAGTTCGGTTTAGAAAGGGAGGACGTTCCATGGCTTATATGCGACTTGGCGATCTGCTGATTGCGGCAGGCGCCATTACGCAGGAGCAGCTTGAAGAAGCGCTGACCATTCAAAAGCAGAAGAAAGAACGTCTCGGCGACGTTCTGATTGAAAGTAATATCATCACAGAACGGCAGCTCATTGAAGCACTGCAAATGCAGCTCGGCGTCGATTTCATTGATTTAACGGCGATCTCTATTCCATTAGAGCTCGCCAAATTTGTGCCGCGCGCCATCGCGAAAAAATACAACGTGGTGCCGGTAAAGCTTGTAAAAGACGAGCTCTTTGTTGCCATGAGCGATCCGTTGAACTTCGTTGCGCAGGAAGAGATTAAGGCCGCTTCGCATAAGCGTGTTGTGCCGATGATCTCCACGCGCCGCGCGACCGAGCAGGCCATCGGCACATTGTACGGCAGCGAAGGCACGGCCCGCGCCATTGAAGAAATGAAGCGAGAGGTCGGCACATCCACACCGGATATCGTGCCGGTGCAGATGAACCAGACGGATGCCGGCAACGCGTCTGCCGCGCCGACGATCCGCTTTGTAAACTCCGTCATTGAGCGCGCCTTTTTGGAGCGCGCGAGCGACATCCACCTTGAGCCGCAGGAGGGCGAAATGGTGGTGCGCATGCGTATCGACGGCACGATCGTTGATTATGTAACGCTGCAGCGCAGTGTGCACCAGCCGCTGATCGCGCGAATCAAGATCATGGCGAACCTCGATATTGCCGAGCGCCGTCTGCCGCAGGACGGTCATTTCCGTATCCGTGTGGGACAGAGCGAGTACGTCAACATCCGTGTATCGCTGCTGACGACCGTGTTCGGAGAAAAGGCCGTGCTGCGAATTCTGGCAACGGCGGGTCAGGTCGATCACGCCAGCCACTTCGGCATGGATGACGAAAGCTATGCAAGGTTCCTGCCTATGCTGAACTCACCGAACGGCATTATTTATATCACCGGTCCTACCGGCTCGGGTAAGTCCACCACACTGTACATGGTGCTCGAGTACCTGTCGCACCGGCAGGTGAATATCTCCACGGTTGAGGATCCGGTGGAGAAGAACGTGCCGAGCATCAACCAGACGCAGGTCAATCCGGTTGCCGGACTGACGTTTGAGTCCGGTCTGCGCGCGCTGCTGCGTCAGGATCCGGATATCATCATGGTCGGTGAGACCCGTGACGGCGAAACTGCCGGTATTTCGGTTCGTGCGGCCATCACCGGTCATCTGGTGCTGAGTACGCTGCATACCAACGATGCGGTCTCGAGCATCGTCCGTCTGGCCGATATGGGCATCGACCACTATCTGATCGCAAATTCGCTGGTCGGTCTGGTCGCGCAGCGACTGATGCGCAAGGTGTGTCCGCACTGCGGCAGAGAGGTCGCAGTTACGCCGCAGGAGCAGGCGCTGCTCGGCAAGGATATCACGACCATCAAGCGCGGCACAGGCTGTACGCACTGCAACGGCACCGGCTACCGTGGCCGTATTGCCGTGCATGAGATCGTCACGATCGACCGCAATATCCGCCGCATGATCAGCCGCGGCGCCGAAACCGAGGAGATCGAGGCCTACGCGCGGGAACAGCAGGGCATGCGCAGCCTGAAGGAAAAGGGTCTGGAACTGGTAAAACAGGGTGTTACTACACCGGAGGAGCTGCTCAGGATCGCGTATTACGCATAATCGGAAACCGCTCTGTATCTTTTGATACAGAGCGGTTTTAACGATTATAAGCAGAATTACAGAACGAAATCCACATAAATGAACGTGCGTTCACTGTTGATTGGCTCCCCGGAGCCGAAAACTTTTCCTTTACATTCTTATCTCAAGCGGGTATAATACCCATTGATGGATGGCATTCCGCAGAGCGGAAGCTATACCTTGTCACAACATGTTTTTCAAATTTTTCCGACAGTGATTTTACGTTGCGTCACACCACAGAAAGCGGGTGACAGCATGAACATTGGCATTGTTGGAGCAGGAAAAGTCGGCTTTTCCTTCGGCAGACTGCTTGCCGAAAAAGGCGTGCGGATATCCGGCTATTACAGCCGCAATTCCGACAGCGCAAGAGAAGCCGCAGAATTTACAAATTCCGGACACTATACCGACCTGGGCAAACTCATCGAAGATAGTGACGCGATTTTTATCACCGTTCCGGATAATGCGATCACCGAGGTGTATCGGCAGGTCGCAGAATTTGAAATTCAGGACAAGTATATATGTCATTGCAGCGGCGCCTGCACAGCCGAGGAAGCCTTTCCGGGTATTCACGCGCAGGGAGCCTATGCAATATCCATTCATCTGCTATTTCCGATCAGCAGCAAGTATAACTGCTGGCGGGAGCTGGCAGGTGCTTTTTTTTGCGTCGAGGGTGACGCGCAGGCGGTCGAGGTCTTTGTACCGCTGCTGCGCGGACTGGGGCTGCAGGTGCAGACCATTTCGCCGGAGAGCAAGGCGCAGTACCACCTCAGCTGTGCACTGGCAAGCAACTTTGTCTGCGCACTTGTGCAGCGCAGCGCCGAGCTGCTGGGCGGCTGCGGATTCTCGGAGGAGGATGCGCTGCGGGCGCTCACGCCGCTCATGCGGAGCAATCTGGCGCATGTGATCGAGCACGGTGCTGTCTCAGCGCTGACCGGCCCCATTGAGCGCGGCGACACGCAGACCGTGCAAAAGCATCTGTCGTGCCTGACGGAACGAGACGATCGGCAGCTTTACGCGCTGCTGGGACTCGAACAGGTCAAAATGGCACAGGAAAAACATCCTGAGCAGGATTACGGCACGCTTGCCGCCCTGCTGAATAGGGAAAAGGAGCAGAACGAATGAAGAACACAGTGAGCACATTTCTCTCGATGAAGCAAAACGGCGAACGCCTCACCGAGATTACCAGCTACGATTACACGACCGCCAAGCTGGTGGAAAAAGCGGGCATCAACGCCATTCTGGTGGGCGATTCGCTCGGCATGACCATGATGGGTTATGACACGACCCTGCCGGTTACGATGGAGGACATGATCCACCACAGCGCCTGCGTCGTGCGCGCGTGCGAGAACACCATGGTCATCATGGATATGCCGTTTATGAGCTATCAGGCGTCGGTTTCCGAAGCCGTGCGCAACGCAGGCCGGCTGATGAAGGAGGCGCGCGGTCATGCGGTCAAGCTGGAGGGCGGCGCAGCCGTTGCCGAGCAGATTCGCGCCATTACGGATTCTGGCATTCCGGTGCAGGCACATATCGGCATGACGCCGCAGAGCGTCAACGTGTTCGGCGGCTTTAAGGTACAGGGCAAGGGCGAGGAGGCGGCAAAGCGGCTGCTCGAGGATGCCTTCACCGTACAGGAGGCCGGTGCATTTTCGGTCGTGCTCGAGTGCGTACCGCCCAAGCTGGCGGCGCTCATCTCGAAAAAGCTGACCATCCCGACCATCGGCATCGGCGCGGGCGCAGGCTGTGACGGACAGGTGCTGGTCTATCAGGACATGCTCGGCATGAACATGGACTTCACGCCCAAGTTCGCCAAGCAGTTCGACAATATCGGTGAGCGCATGGTGGATGCGTTCCGCACTTACATGAACGAGGTGCAGAACGGCACGTTCCCGACCGAAAAGCAGAGCTTTGTCAAGTCTGACTGCAGCGATGAATATCTCGCCAAACTCGACGCTGAATTTTGAGAGAAACAGGAGCATATACAATGAAAATCGCAACAACCATCGCAGAAGTACGCGCACAGGTGCGCGAGTGGAAACAGCAGGGTCTGACCGTCGGTCTGGTGCCGACCATGGGCTATCTGCATGAAGGACACGCCAGTCTGGTCAAAACGTCCGTGCAGCAGTGCGACCGCACGGTAGCGTCCGTGTTCCTCAATCCGACCCAGTTCGGTCCGGGTGAGGATCTGGAGACCTATCCGCGTGATTTCGAGCACGACTGTGCGCTGCTGACCGAGTGCGGCTGTGACATGGTGTTCCATCCCGAGGTGTCCGAGATGTATCCGGACGGCTTTGCCACCTTTGTTGAGGTGCAGTCCGAAATGCCGCGTCAGCTGTGCGGCAAGACCCGTCCGATTCATTTCCGCGGCGTGTGCACGGTCGTTTCCAAGCTGTTCAACATCGTAACGCCGGATAAGGCGTTCTTCGGCCAGAAGGACGCACAGCAGCTGGCGATCATCCGCCGCATGGTGCTCGACCTGTCCATGGGCATTGAGATCGTCGGCTGCCCGATCATCCGTGAGGCAGACGGTCTGGCGAAGTCCTCGCGCAATACCTATCTGAGCGCAGAGGAGCGCAAGGCGGCGCTCGTGCTGTCGCGTGCTGTAAAGCTCGGCCAGGAGCTGGTCCAGAACGGCGAGAAAAACGCGGATACAATCGTCAATGCCATGCGTGCGCTTATCGAGCAGGAGCCGCTCGCGCGTATTGATTACGTCTCCGCAGTGGACGGCCTGACCATGCTGCCGGTGCATGAGATCAACGGCGGCGAACTGATCGCTATGGCGGTCTATATCGGCAAAACGCGCCTGATCGACAACTTTTCGGTGGAGGGCTAAGTCATGACAGTACAGATGCTCAAGGGTAAAATCCACCGTGCAACGGTCAAGCAGGCCGAGCTGAACTACGTCGGCTCGATCACGGTTGATGCCGATCTGCTGGATGCGGCCGGCATTTACGAATACGAGAAGGTTGCCATCGTGGATATTGAGAACGGCAGCCGCTTTGAGACCTATACCATCGCCGGTGAGCGAGGCAGCGGTATGATCTGCCTGAACGGCGCGGCGGCGCGCTGTGTCAGCGTGGGTGATAAGGTTATTCTAATGGCGTACGCGCAGCTGACACCGGAGGAGGTCAGGAACGGCTATGCTCCGCAGGTCGTGTTTGTGGATGAGGAAAATAAGATCGTCCGCACCACCACCTATGAGAAGCATGGTCTGCTCAAGGATATGGCGTAATGAAAAAGGAGAACCCGGGTGGGTTCTCCTTTTTCATTGGTGCAGAGCTGAGGATTAGAGTGAAGAGAGGTAAGGTGAAACGCAGGCAAAAGAAAATATTCGCAGGTGCCGTCTATCACAGCGACACTGTTGCGTCGCGCCTGCGGAGAGTAAACCGTATATGTAGCAGCAGGGTAGGCGAGAACTGCGTAGAGGTAGAGAAATGGGCGCACACTGTGCGCCCCTACGGAAGAAAAAATCCTTTGCCGTTTCTCTTTTCGAAGCGGTCGCCGGTCTCTGGTCTGCGCCAGACTATCAAATAAAAGGAAACTGGAGTCCCAAGAGGATAGTACTCATCTAATTCACGCACGGCGTGGGAACAAGGTTTAGTGGCCTACGGGCAAACCTTGGTGTCTATCCTTTTGGAACCCCAGCTAAGGGTTAGCACCCATTCCTTATGCGTAAGTAAGCAGATTAACCCTGAACCGACTCCATCTCCGTCGCAGAGGACTTGTCTGCGTTCTCCCGGAACAGCAGACCGAAAATACGGCGTACCAGCGGACCGGCTGCAAAGAACTGCCACAGCAGCGCCATCGGGAAGTTCATAACGGTGGTCTGTACCCAGATTGCAAAGAACTGTGCGTTATGGCTGTCCTTGAACAGCAGGGTGGCAAAGAAGCTCATGCACGGGCACATCAGCCATACGGATGCAGCCGAAATGGCAAGCATAATGCTGGTCTGGCTGGCTTCGCGCGGATTGACAAGGCGGAATGCAACCTTCATCGCCAGCTTGCCGACAAACACCAGCTCGAGCAGAATTGCGATAACAGTCATGATCGGCCACTCGTGGAACACTGCGAGAAATACCCAGTTCTGCATGGAACCGGTGTTCAGCACGATGTTGTACGCTACCATGCCGTATACCATGACAGAAGCCATGATAATGGTGTAAATAACGTCCTGAAATTTGTTTTTTGGCATTTTGTTTTCTCCTTTTTGTGTATGTGAAATATTTTTTGATAACGAATAGAAATGCAGCTGAACGCAAAAAAATAGGACGAAGTAAACTTTCGTCTACTTCGTCCTATGGACTACTTCAACTACCATTAATTATAAATATCATACCATATTTTATGGGCGTTCGTCAAGACTAACTTTGTTATTGACAAGACTGTTCCCTGGGTGTATACTGTGTCTGTAAATGAGAACCCCCTCCCTTGGGGGAGGGGTGCAGATAGGAGATGCGATATGAAACAACGGTTTCGGGTGGGCGGCATGAGCTGCGCGGCCTGCTCCGCCCATGTGGAGAAAAGCGTTTCGGCGGTGCCGGGTGTCAGCGGCGTGCAGGTAAATCTGCTCGCCGGCAGCATGGCGGTCGAGTACGACGAAAACGCGTGCGACGCACAGACGATTATAAAGGCGGTCGAGTCCGGCGGCTACACGGCTGCGGTGGACGACGGCAGGCAGACATCGGCTCCGGCGCAAAGCCCGCAGGCGGACGAGGCGCTGAAGGAAATGAAGACCCGTATTATCGTTTCGGCGATTTTCATGCTTGTCCTGATGTACTTCTCGATGGGCGAGATGGTCGGGCTGCCGCTGCCGTCCTATGCGGCAGGCATGGACGGCATGTTCAATCTGGCGCTCACGGAGCTGATCCTCACGCTGCCGATTGTCATTATCAATCGCAAATATTATATCAACGGCTTCAAAACGCTGTTGCACCGTGCCCCGACGATGGACGCGCTCATCGCCGTTGGCTCGGGTGCGGCGCTCGTGTACGGCATTTACGCGCTGATTCAAATCGCGCTCGCGCCCACGCCTGAGGCAGCCCACAGCTTTATGCACGACCTGTATTTTGAATCCGCAGGCATGATTTTGACGCTGGTAACGCTCGGCAAGTTCTTTGAAGCGCGTGCCAAGCGCAAGACCGGCGAAGCCATTGCGGCGCTGATGGATCTGCGCCCGCAGACCGCCGAGGTTATCCGTGGCGGTCAGACCATGCAGCTGCCGATTGAGCAGGTGCAGGTTGGCGACCTCGTTATCGTGCGCGGCGGTCAGTCCGTGCCGGTTGACGGCGAGATTACCGAGGGCAGCGCCTATCTGGACGAAAGCGCCATCACCGGCGAGAGCATGCCGGTCGAAAAGCATGTCGGCGATACCGTAATCGGCGCAACCGTGTCCAAGAGCGGCTATGTTGTTATGAAGGCATTGCGTGTCGGCGACGATACGACCCTGAGCCAGATTATCCGTCTGGTAGAGGAGGCAGGCGCGTCCAAGGCGCCAATCGCCAAGCTGGCAGATAAGGTGGCAGGCGTGTTTGTGCCGGTCGTTATGGGTATTGCGCTCGTGACGGCGATCATCTGGCTGCTGGTCGGCGAAGCGCCGAGCTTTGCGCTCACACGCGCGATTTCGGTGCTGGTTATCTCGTGCCCGTGCGCACTGGGACTGGCAACGCCGGTCGCTATCATGGTCGGCACAGGTGTCGGTGCGAAAAACGGCGTGCTGTTCCAGTCGGCAGAGGCGCTCGAGAATCTGCACAACGTAAACGCGGTCATCATGGACAAGACCGGCACCGTAACCGAAGGACGTCCGGTCGTAACCGATGTAAAATCCTTCGGCGTGGAGTCCGGTGACCTGCTCTCGCTGGCGCTGTCACTCGAGAGTCGCAGTGACCATCCGCTGGCGGACGCCATCGTGCGCTATGCACGCGAGAAGAACGCGCAGGAGCGTTCGGCCACCGACTTTGAGATGATAGAGGGACAGGGTATCCGCGCAACTGTGGACGGCGTGCCGTGCTTTGCGGGCAACCGCCGCATGCTGCTGGCAAACGGCCTCGCGCTGTCCGGCTCGATGCAGAAGCTGGGTGACGAGTTCGCCGCAGCAGGCAAAACGCCGCTGTTCTTTGCGGCAAACCGTCAGATCGTCGGCATTTTTGCGGTCGCTGATGTGCTCAAGCCGACCAGTAAGGCGGCAGTCGAAGCACTGCGCAGTATGCACATTGACGTAACGCTGCTCACCGGCGACAACCAGAAAACCGCGCAGTCCATCGCGTCCGAGCTGGGCGTGACCGATGTGATCGCTGAGGTGCTCCCGCAGGACAAGGAGCGCATCGTGCGCGAGAAGCAGGGCAAGGGCCGCAAGGTTGCCATGATTGGCGACGGCATCAACGATGCACCGGCGCTTGCGCGTGCCGATGTCGGCATTGCGATTGGTGCGGGCACGGACGTGGCTATCTCGTCTGCGGACGTTGTGCTGATGAAGAGCGACCTGATGGACGCGGTGGACGCCATCCGGCTGTCGCGCCGGACCATGCGCAACATTCGCCAGAACCTGTTCTGGGCGTTCTTCTACAACTGCATCGGCATCCCGATCGCGGCGGGTCTGCTGTGGGTGCCGTTCGGCATCAAGCTCAGTCCGATGATCGGCGCGGCGGCAATGAGCCTTTCGTCCGTCTGCGTGGTATCGAATGCACTGCGCCTGCGCTTTTTCAGCGCAACACCGAGAAAAACGGCGGGGACGCCTGCTGTTTTGCCCGTCAGCGGCGAAAAGCCGCTTACGGCACATAAAAAGGAGGAAAATGTTATGGAAAAGACAATCAAGGTTGAGGGCATGATGTGTCAGCACTGCGTGGCACACGTCAAAAAGGCGCTCGAGGGTGCAGCAGCCGGCTGTAATGTTGCGGTCGATCTGGATGCAGGCAAGGCAGTCGTTTCGGGCAAAACGCTGCCGGAGGATGCTGTTCTGACCGCAGCCGTTACCGAGGCAGGCTATAAGGTGGTTGACATCAAATGATGGCAGATCGTAAAAAGGTCGAGCCGCTGCTCAGGACCGCGCGCGGGCAGATCGACGGCGTGCTCAAAATGATCGAGGACAACCGCTACTGCATAGATATTATGATGCAGCTGCAGGCGGTTGAATCGCTGGTGCATAAGGCGCAGAGAGAGGTTCTTCGCGGACACCTTTCCGGCTGCGTGCAGGATGCGTTTGAGACCGGAGATCAGAACGAACGCGAGCAGAAGATTGCAGAAATCATCAAGCTGCTGGATAAAGCGTAAGCGGAAGGACGTGCCCAAAGGCACGTCCTTCTTTCACCTGAAAATTGAAAATTTGTGTAGATTCATACAGTTCGCACAAAAATCACAAATGAATTTTGTGCGAAAATATGGAAAATAAAAGGAAACATTTCTGCTGAACTATGCTATAATTTATGTGTAGCAGGAATTACCTGCTGCGCGGATGAACCAATCAGATTCCATGTGCCCGGAACAACCGGTTCATTCAGCTTAGACAACTTGATCTGTGCATCATGCGCCAAGGGCGTGTCTGTACAGAAAAAGGCACAGCCGGTGAAAGCCGGTGTCGCAAAGCCATGGGTCTACCCGGAGTAATTACTCCGCAGGACAGCCGGTTGCCGAACTGCAGAATTCACGCCTCCTTTGCGTCTGTATGCACGCAGAGGAGGTTTTTTGCATGAAAAAGAGAAATAACCGTTTTCTTGCCGGTACCCTCGCCGGATTGATGATGCTGACCATGCTGCCTGTTACCGCGCTTGCGGCGCAGGGAGGCGCGGACGACGATGCTGCATCCGACACCCCGAATAATAATATTGTAAACGTGGTAAGCGACGGTAAAAACGTTCAGCAGGCTGAGAATAACGATGTAAATGTTGAGGCAAACGGCGGCAACGAGAATGCACAGAAATCCGCTGACGACAGCAGCGGTGATACCGAGAATGTACAGGAATCCGCTGACGACAGCATCGATGACACCGAGAATGTACAGAAATCCGCTGACGACAGCAGCGGTGAGTTGGCTCCGCCTCCGACTCCGGCGGTGGGATCGTTTGTTGCGAAGATTGGTACTCAGACGTATGAAACTCTGGAAGAAGCTATCAGCGTTGCACAGAACGGCGAAACGATTGAAGTCGGTCAGGATATTACCATTGAAGAAGGCGGTCTTGCCTTCGTAGAAAAAGATGCTCTGACAATTAAGGGTGTTGGAGACTCCAAGCCGACGATTACAATGAAAGATCTTGGTATGTCGCTTTCCAAGACGAAAGTAACATTTGAAAACATCAAGATTGTTGAAGAGTCTGTTACGAACAATCCGGCTGACAGCGGTGGTACGGCTAATCTTGTCAGCAATTCCAATTTCACGCTTAAAAATGCTTCGCTTGAACTCAATGGTCCTGGTGATAAGACCGGCGGCAGTGGCATGTATCTTTATCAGGAAAGCAATCTTTATGTAACGGACGGATCGACGGTAATGGTTTCTGGTTATAGCGGCGAACGCGCAAGCGGTATTTTTGCGGATAACTCCGAATACGACAATATGCCGAATCGTAATATTCAGGTTACCGGAAATTCTTCAATCACTATCACTGACTGCGACTGGCACGGTATGACTGTCAATCCAATCGACATTCTGATTGATGATAACTCGAAGATTGATATTTCTCAGTGTGGAAATGCAAGCTATGGCGGTGGCCTTGGCTGTTATTACGGCAGTGTGACGATTTCTAATCATTCCAAGCTTATTACTGATGACAATAATGGCAGTGGTTGGGGCGTTTTTGCAAACGGTCTGAAGGTTGATGCCACTTCTTCGCTCAGTGCGTGCAACAACAAGGGCTGCGGTGCAGCATTGGCTTCTAAAAGTAAGATTGAATCTGGTGCAACCGTAACTCTGAATGAGAATGAGAAAGATGGCTTGCGCGTTTACACCGGCTCTAATTACTGGTACGGCGATGTAACGATTGAAGAAGGTGCAAATTTCACAGCTTGTGAAAATAAGGATAATGGCATTGAAATCCTTCCAGAAGGCATTCTGGATATGCAGGACGGCACTGTGACGCACAACCACAGCGGCACCTATGGCGGCGGTTTGTACAATCGCGGCGGCACTGCTAAGATTGGCGGCAAGGCTGTAATCTATAATAACCATGCAGATACTGCTGGCGATGATATTTACAGCGAGACAGAACCTTCTGTAAGCCTTTCTCAGGTCAATAACGGGTGGATGCTGGATGACTGCAAGGAAAAGTATCAGAAAGAGCATCCGATCGTAGGCTGGTATCACGACGGCAAGGAAAAGCTGACGGACAATGCCTACAAGCGCTGGAACGGTGATGGTGAAGGCGATGCCTACTACGCTGACGAATATACGGTTGGTAAAGAAGCTGTTTCCGATGCACTGGCGCTTAAGGCTGCACACGGCCAGTTCTGCAGCGTAACCTACGAAGTAACCGGCGACGTTCCGTCTGACGCAAGCGCACTTCCGGCGGCAGCCAAGGTTAAGATGAACGGCAACTACACCGTAGCACCGGTACAGACCACCTCGCAGAGCCGCTACACGTTCAGCGGCTGGCGTATCAACGGCGTTGGCGATGTTGTAACCGAGATCAAGGACATTCAGCAGGATGTCAAGCTGATCGGCGTATGGACTCGCAGATCGTCCGGCGGTGGCGGCGGCAGCAGCAAACCGACCGTTGACATTCCGGATGATGTACCGACCGGTCTGAACGGTGACGATCACTTTGCGTACATTGTCGGCTACCCGAACGGCAACGTTGAGCCGAATGGCAACATCACCCGCGCAGAAGTAGCAACCATCTTCTTCCGTCTGCTGACCGAGGAAGTCCGCACCGCAAATTCTACCCAGTCCAACAGTCTGTCCGATGTGACGCGCGGTCAGTGGTTTAACCATGCTGTCTCCACGCTGTCCTCGATGGGCATTGTAAAGGGTCATAACGATGGCACGTTCGCGCCGAATGCGCCGATCACCCGTGCGGAATTTGCCGCAATCGCCGCTCGCTTCGACGATAAGAACACGGATATGTCCTCGAAGTTCACGGATATCGCATCTCACTGGGCAAAGAATGAGATCGGTATCGCCGCAAACAAGGGCTGGATCAACGGCTATCCGGATGGTACGTTCCGTCCGAACCAGTATATCACCCGCGCAGAGGCTATGACGCTTGTTAACCGCGTACTCAACCGTCTGCCCGAGAACAGCAGCGATCTGCTCGACAGCATGATCAAGTGGCCGGATAATTCCGATGCTTCCGCATGGTACTATCTCGCTGTGCAGGAGGCTACCAACAGCCACGCATACTCGGATAAGAGCAAGGACGATAAGTACGAGAAGTGGACCACCATCCGCGACGCTCGTGACTGGACCGAGCTTGAAAAGTAAATTATTCGTTTCGGTAAACCGCGAACCACAGATGATATAGCAAGTATCGTTTTACCGGGCACAGCAGAGGCAGGAAAAATTGCTTTTCCTGTCTCTGCATTTTTGTTTGGGATGGGATAGGGGCGTGGGCGGTCAATGGCTGCCCCTGCGGAGATTAAACCGCATGTGTAGCAGTACGCTGTCTGTGAACTGCGAATATGTCGAGAAAGACACGCAAGAGTAACCCGACTGCCGTTCCCCTTTTTCGGAGCGGTCGCCGGTCTCTGGTCTGCGCCAGACTAACAAACAGGGGAAAGGTAGGAGTTCAAAGAGGAAGGGCACTCATTTAATCCGCGCACGGCGCGGGAACGATGTTTAGCAGCCTACGGGCAAACCGCAGGTGTCCCTTCCTTTTTGCCCACCGCCGCGGGTGCGGCGAACCTCCCAGCCAAAGGTTGGCTCCAATTCCGCATCCGATAGCACGCATATAAACCCCAATCCCGCATAAGCTGTTGCAAGAAGCAAAAAGGGAGGCACCCGCCATGCAGGAGGAAAAAAGCGCAGTCTATACCGTAATCTTAGGCGTATGCCTGTTCCTGTGCCTGCTGATGCTGGGAAATATGCTGATGGGCAGGGCAGATACCGGCACGGCGCCTGCCGCACCCGAGGAGGGCGATGCAATGGAATTTCACATCACGGAGGAAGATATCGCGTCTGTGATGACCGAAGCGCTGCCGTTTCCGGTCGAGGACACGGCGGTCAAAATCAACCGTGACGGCAGGATCGCCGTGACGGCAGCTGTAACCCGTCAAGCACTGACGGAAAGCAATCTGGTACCCGGCAAGCTGCGCACGGCGCTGCTGTTTCTGCCGGAGCGCTGCAAACTGTACGGCGCGTGGAGCGCAGCTGTTTCAAACGGTAAACTCAGCCTTACCTGCCGGACCATCAAGCTGGAAGGCTTCACCTTGCCCGAGCAGACCGCTCAGGCACTCTCCGATGCGTTCGCCGCACAGTGGAATACCCGCATGGAACAGCGGGACTTCACGCCGCAGACCATACAGTGGCAGGACGGGGAAGCGGTGCTGCTGGGATAACCGCTCTCAACAGGCAAAAGAAAAATCCCTTCGGAAAACCGAAGGGATTTCTGGTATGTAACCTTACTCAAAAATTACGCGGCCTGCGCCCTGATAGCGGGTCGCATAGCTGCCGGTCAGCGACGAGTACTTAACCACATCGCCCGTGCTGGGTGCGTGGATGAACTGGTTACTGCCGACATAAATGCCTACATGGCTGATGGACGAGGTACTGCTGCCGAAGAATACCAGATCGCCCGGCAGAAGGTCGTCGCGGGAAACACGGGTGGTGGCATCATACTGTGCCTGAGCGACACGCGGGATGGAGCCGACCGTGTTCTTGAACACATAGGAGGTGAAGCCGGAGCAGTCAAAGCCGCTCGGCGTGCTGCCGCCGTATACATACGGAACACCGAGGAACTGTGCAGCATAGTTCAGCACGCTCTGGCGCTTTGCGCTGATCGAGACAGAAGCTGCGGTGTTCGACGGGCTGATCGCCGTACCGGACGAAGCAGTTACGAGGTAGTCCGCACTGATATAGCCGGTCTTGCCTGCGTAGGATACCTTGCTCCAGCCGTTAGACGTGCTGAGCACGGTAATAGCGGTGCCGTTCTTCAGCTCACCGAGAATGGTGGAAGAGGTGCTTGCCGCAGAGCGGAAGTTTACGGTAGAGGAGCACTTAACTACTGCAGCCGTACCGGTGGACGCAGACGTGTTATTGGATGCCGAACCGGTGGTCGATACATAATCCTGCTTGATGTAGCCGGTCTTGCCGGAGCAGGTTACCTTGCACCAACCGTTCGCGGTGCTGACAACGGTAACTGCGGTGCCGTTCTTCAGCTCTGCCAGAATGGAAGAGGAAGTATTGGCCTCGGAACGCAGGTTTACACTCGAGGAACACTTCACCGTACCGGCGGTGCCGGTCGTAGAGGTAACGGTGTTCGACGGAGCGATGGCGGTGCCGGCGGAGCTGCTTGCGAGCGTGATATAATCCGGGTGGATATAGCCGGTCTTGCCATTGTATGTAACCTTGTACCAGCCGCTGCTTACGCCGACTACATTTACCTTGGTGCCGTTCTTCAGCTCACCGTAAGAGGTGGACGAGGTGTTCGGCGCCGAACGGAAATTTACACTGCTCGAGCACTTTACAGTGCCGGTGCCGAGTGCAACGTTGGTTGCGGTGGTGCCGGTCAGGTACTCGCCGCTGACGTAGCCTTCCTTGCCGTTTACGGATACCTTGTACCAGCTGGAGCTGTTATTCAGTACCGCAACCGTGGTACCCTTGGAGAGGGTCGTGATCACTGCACCGCCGGGGGACTGACGCAGGTAAAGCGAATCTGCGTTTACCTTGGCCTGAAATACTGCCAGCGAGTTCGGCAGGACCATCGACATCGCAAGTGCACCGGAAAGTGCGAAGCGAGCGAGTTTTTTAGAAAAAGACATGAAATTGAAGCCTCCGTTTCAAAATGGGAGAAAACAGCCTTTACACTGCCGCAGAAAGCTGCGGTGAAGTCTTACTTCGTGTGCAGTGCTCTGCCGAGCCAGATGGATGCAATATCCATCGCTGCCCACATGCTGTTCTTCTCGGTTTTCTTGACGATACGCTCTTTCATACGTACGTTGGGATCGGTCTGCTGAAGCTGTACGGATACACGCTTTGCAACCGGCAGACCCTTGTAATCACTAGATTCGAGGATCTGCATCATAATGATGTGAGAGTCACTCATCGAGCCGTAATAGATGATGTTTTCCTTACGCATCAGCGGGTGACCCTTGTATTCCAGAAGGTTATTCTTCTTGGTGGTAGGCATTATCTGCACTCCTTATAGTTACAAAATGGTTACATTCCAAAGTTACATTACGGTTACAGTATAGCATGCTCGAACCGGTTTGTCAAACATTGTTTTGAAATTTCGCATTTTTGTGATAAAATAGAGCCTGTCAAATGCGAAAAAAACGCAGGAATCGACAGCGAAAATCCACAGCGGCCGCACGCGCACGAGAGTAAGGTTACAAACGCTGTAACCCGATCGAACACCTTATTATTATATATAGGGGATTCGCAAGCGCGCAGCGGGCCGCTGAGAGCAAAGGAATGTACATTTGTGAAATTTGCTTTTTTCACCTTGGGCTGCAAGGTTAATTTATTTGAGACGCAGGCGCTCAGTCAGCTGGCGCAGGCGCGCGGACATGAGATCGTGGATAAGGACGCGGACGCCGTGATCGTCAACACCTGTACGGTAACATCGGTGTCCGACCATAAGAATATCCGCGCGTTCCACAAGCTGCGGAGAGACAATCCGAACGCGGTTATCGCGGCGTGCGGCTGCTTTGCACAGACTGATCCGGAGCGTGTCCGCGCCACCGGCGAGATCGACCTCATCTGCGGTACCAGGGACAGGGCGCAGGTGATCGACCTGTGCGAGCAGGCCGTCAGCGGACAGGCCGTACAGTTGCACGAGAGCGAGGACAGCGGCTTTGAGACTCTGCCTGCCGGTATCCCGCACGGCCGCACGCGCGCGCTGCTCAAGATCGAGGACGGCTGCAACAACTTCTGCACCTACTGCATCATTCCGTATGCGAGAGGGCGGGTGCGCTCTCTGCCGGTCGAGCAGGCGCTCGAGCAGACGGCGCGGCTGGCTGACGCGGGCGTGCACGAGATCGTGCTGACCGGCATCGAGATCGCGTCTTACGGCAAGGACTTCGAGCCGCAGGTGCCGCTCACCGAGCTGCTGGAGAAGCTGCTGACCGCGCAGCCGAACGTGCAGTTCCGGCTCGGCTCCCTCGACCCGCGGGCGGTAGACGATGCGTTTTGTGAACGGCTTGCCGGCTTTGCCAATCTCGCACGGCATTTTCATTTGTCGATGCAGAGCGGCTGCGATACCGTTCTCCGGCGCATGAACCGCCACTACACGAGCGAGGAATTTTACCGGTGTGTCGAGCGGCTGAGACGTGCGTTTCCGGACTGCTCGGTTACGACCGATTTGATTGTCGGCTTTCCGGGCGAAACCGAGGACGAGTTTGAGCAGACACTGGCGTTCCTCGAGCGGTGCGCGTTCGCGTCCGTGCATGTATTCCCGTATTCCGTACGCGAGGGCACAAAGGCGGCTGCCATGCCGGGTCAGCTCGATCAGCAGACCAAAACCGCCCGCGCCGAGCGGGCAAAGCAGGTGGCGGAGACACTCAGCGCTGCCTATCGAAAGCAGTTTGTCGGCCGCACGCTGTACGCGCTGCCCGAGCACCCGACCGGCGGCCTGTGGGCGGCGCACGGACGCTACGGCTTTCCTGTATATATAGAGGATAAGGCGGAGAAAAATCATCCGGTCACCGTAAAGGTTATCGGTCTGCACAAGGACGGCGTATTGGCGAAAATTGAGAATTGAGAATGTGTAACCATTTTCGGCCTCTTACCATAGAATGTAATGAAATCTTTGATAGGAGGAAATGACAGTATGTGTTCTTCTAACAGCTTCTGGGGCGAAAATTCCTGGTGGTGGATTATCATCCTGATCATCCTGATCTGGGTATGCTGCGGTCAGGGCAGCGGCGGCTGTGGTTCCTGCGGTACCTGTGGTGATAATACCTGCGGCGGCTGCGGTAATTGCGGCAACTGCTGCTGCTGAGCGGCCAACATATCCGCAGAAGGGAGAGGCACCGCGTGAGCGGTGCCTTTTTCGTTTTCGTGGTATAAGGGCAACCGAGGGAATGCGAACTGCGCAGGCGTTTTTTTCGGCACCGGCTGACCGGGGGACGCGAACTGCGTAAGCGTGTTCGCCCCTAACGGGCGGGAGGTATTCGCTTGAAATCAAGCGGAGAGTTGCGCTCTGCGGAGCGCGGGGATTCGCCGCGCC
>OLNX01001829.1_pt1 | contig 17242 bp, 10 predicted proteins | sample 1672611 | NCBI WGS metagenome assembly OLNX01 (sample SAMEA3136705, study PRJEB25190) | human gut metagenome | reverse complement strand
GGATAATTCGGGGGCAAGGTATTGAAAAAATGTAAGATGACCAAACTCACTAATAAAAAGATGAGTTGAAGGGCTGAACGAATAAAAAAATCATTTCTCACTATACTTTTTATTAATCTGGCTGTCATATTAATGAATAGGCCAATAAAGCATATTTTAACCTGAATCTCTATGAATGGTAAAAAGAAGGATTGTAAAAGAGCATAGCGCGACACTCTTTTTTAAGTTATAAGGTATACAAACAGCTGTTTTAGTTTAGTCATGCAGGATAAAGATTGTTTTCAGGAATAACAGAAAATAAGCTATTTCTTATTTAAATAATATTGTATGAAGAAACTACATTTTCTATTAAGCACATTCCTTGTGTTTATATTCACGTCATGCGGAGAAGATGAACTGAAAGGTGTTGTCTTATCCGAAGATCCGGGGTACGTAAAAGAACCATTGGTAGCCATACAGGCAGAAGATGGCACAGGGAACTGGATAAATGGTCTTATTGACCAGAACAGTAGGGTCATAGCCTTAGATTTTCGCATTTTGGACGACCAAAGTGCGGTGAATGTGAAACTCAAACTGGCGGATGAATGGGCAAAGCCCATTGATCCGCTTACTACTGATGCTGTACTGGACTTGAGCAGCGGTATCACCCGTATTAAAGTGAATGATGGAGCAGATGATATCGAATATACCATTTTCAGCACTTCTACTCAGCTACTTCGAGGCGTAACGGCTACTTGTAACACAGAGCAGGTTAGTGCTAACTTTATTAATGGCATCGCTTCGTTACGTTTCAAACAAAACACTGCATTTGCAAACGTTGTGTTGATGCCGACTTTGGCAGATAACGCAGAAATCATCTCTACGGATCCCGTCAGTCAAAAGGATGAAAACGGAAACCTGATTGTTGACCTAAGTAGCACACTTACTATTACTGTAAAAGACAATACGAACAACATGACTAAAAAATATCAGTTGAGTGCTGTAAATGGAATTATTGACGCAGGGGTAAACTGGAAAAATATTACTGCTGATCTAAAAAGCCAACACAGTAGTATTTGTATTCCTGATTTCATGATTGTCTATGAAAATAAAAACTTGCATGGAAGGAGCGGTAATACGGGATGGTTGATAACTATTCCTGCCGGTAGAATAAATATGAAGGTTAGCTGGGATATGAATAAAGACAATGTAACATGGGCTGAACCCACTGCTCAACATCGTACAACAGCTATCATGAATGATAATATGGATTATTCATTGTTTGTTCCGGGATTGTCCGGGCAATTCTGGGTACCGATATTTTATAGCCTCGGGTGGAATGATAGTGGGCTGCTATCCGCACCGCGTCTCGGATATAACCTATCTACTTCTTTGAAGTATTGTCCGGGAACTCTGGGAATTACAGCTGATGGAAAAGCGGAGATTTCGTATGCAGAAGTGATAGATAATAACTTGTATAAGTTTACCAGCGGCGGAGCCGGCAAACAAGCTGCCAATGGAGTACAGTGGTCCCCAACCAGTGCTGTCAGTGGATATTCCTATCCGTTGCAAAAAGGGCAGATCATGATTGCCGGAGAAAATGCAGAACTTTACAAGACATTTGCTACTAATGAAGGAAGAAATACTTCGACCCGTAACAGAGGAATGGATGGAGCATTGTCAGGAAGTAATTCATGGGCTGCTAATCCGGTAAGCATTTGGACTTTTGATGGCAAGCCTGTAGGACGCCGGGCTGTCGGTATCACGGAAGAAGGAGACTTGGTCATTTTTGTAAGTAATCGTTTTACGAATTCTTATAACTCGGTAAAAGCAGCTTGGAATGTCTTTAGTGATGGCTCTTCTTTACGGGAAGTTGCTGTGGCATTGCAGGAAGTGGGTTGTACGGATGCCATTGTGTTTGGTGAGAACTATCATAGTCCTGTTGTTATTCGGGATGATAGTAGAGGGGTGCCTTTAGGAAAGGTAGCCGGTAGATACGACTGGGAAACGAACGGCAATGTTAAAAATGCGGATAATGAGGCTAGTTCGCAATCCTGGATAATGTTTAAATAAGAACATTGTAAGACAATGAGTTAGTAACAAAAGATATACATATAAAAACTTAAATCAATGAGTAAAATCATCAAATGCATGTTCTTCGTGCTATTAGCTGCAGTTCTTCCACTGTCGGTTCATGCACAACAGGTGACCTTACATTTGCAAGACGTAACGGTGCGCAAAGCGTTCCGGGAGTTGGAGGTCAAAGGAAATGTATCCTTAGTATATGAGAAAAATGATGTGGACCTGACCCGTAAGGTAACTGTAAAGGTAGATAATCAACCGATAAGCAAGGCACTGGATCAGATTCTGAAAGGGCAGGAGTTGATTTATAAAATAAAAGATAATCATATTATTATCACCCGGCCTGTCGTTCAGAAATCGGATAAGAAACGGCGTATCAATGGTGTCATCAGCGATGTCAATGATGAATTGTTAATTGGAGTATCGGTATCAATTCCCGGTACTAATATTGGCACGGTGAGTAATATGGAAGGGAAATTTGAATTGGAAATACCGGAGGACGCTAAGAAATTGCAAGTGTCTTATATCGGTTTTGACACGCAGGAAATTTCATTGTCGCCCGGCAAGACGACATTCAACATTGTAATGGGAGAGAATGTGAAAATGCTTTCAGAAGTAGTAGTGGTTGGTTATGGCACGCAAAAGAAGGTGAACCTGACCGGTTCGGTTGCTACGGTAAATTTGGAAAAGGAATCACTTTCCCGTCCTTTGGTCAGTGCTTCGCAGGCGTTGAGCGGTATGACAGCCGGTTTGCAGGTGATGCAAAGCTCCGGGACTCCATATAATGAAGGCTTTTCTTTCAATATTCGGGGAGTAGGTACCCTGAACAGTTCTTCACCACTCGTGTTGGTGGATGGGATGGAACAAAGTCTGAATAATGTAGATCCCAACGATATTGCTTCTATTTCCATCCTGAAAGATGCGGCCTCGTGTGCTATTTATGGTAACCGGGGGGCAAATGGGGTTATTCTGGTTACTACCAAAACCGGACAAACAGGAAAGGTCAGCGTATCTTACAATGCTACTTTTTCACTGAATCAACCTACCAAACTGATAAAAACGGTATCTAACTACGCCAAGTATATGGAATTGATGAACGAAGCTGCTACTAATATAGGAGAATCTGCTCCTTTCAGCGACATTACCATCAATCAATGGCGTGAGGCGGAAAAAGATCCGAATGGCATTTCGGCTTCCGGCTATCCTAATTATGTAGCTTATCCTAATACAGATTGGTACGATGAGATATATAGTAACGACTGGATGATGAAACATTCGCTTTCCGTCACTGGACAGGAGGGACGTACCGGATATAATCTTTCTATATCTTATACTGACAATCCGGGATTAATCAAGGATACCGGATACCAACGCTATTTTTTGCGTGCCAATGTTTATTCGGATATTACTAAGTGGTTACGTATTGGTACTCGCGTATGGGGGTATCACACTGACCAGAAGAAAAGCGATACCGGTTCACTCACCAATATTAATACTCAAAAGATGATACCGGGCGTATATCCATATTATGACGGAAAATATGGTGCGCCGGAAGCGAACGAGGAAGATCCGCAATCTCACAATCCTCTGTGGGACATGGCGCAATCGGAAGGGCATATCAAGAACACGCAGTTCTTCACTACTTTCTATGCCAACGTGAAGTTTCTGAAACACTTCTCATACGATGTTAATCTGAACTATAAGGATTATCGTTATGAATCGATGTCCGTAAATACGGATTATGGGAAATATAGTTTTAGTACAGATCAGTGGATAGCTGCCCCCAAAGATCCTGCCGATTTGTATACCCGTATGGCGTATGTCCGTGAGAACCACTGGAAATTAACGCACTTGCTCAATTATAACCAGACTTTTTATAAGCATGATATTGGTATGTTATTGGGCTTTGAAGAAGAACGTTTTGTCAAACGGACTACCGACACTGCCAAACTTGGATTAATAGATTCGTCTGTGGGTGATTCAAGTTCTGCTACTACTCCTTCTTCCATAGGTGGTACAGGTGAGGAATTTACATCCCGTTCTTACTTCGGTCGTATTAACTATGCTTTCGACAGCCGTTATTTATTCGAGGTTAATATGCGTTATGACGGTTCCTCCCGTTTTGCTCCGGATAATCGCTGGGGGCTTTTTCCATCTTTCTCTGCCGGGTGGAGAATCTGTGAAGAGAGATTTATGAAAGGACTTCCTATCGACAATCTGAAATTACGTGCTTCGTGGGGTAAGTTAGGGAACAATGCGATTGGTAACTATGAATGGCAGGCTGTGTACAACTCGGCAAAGTACGCGTTTGGAGGTAGCCTTAATAATGGTTTGGCAATTACTTCTATTTCCAACAACCTGTTGGAGTGGGAAAGTACTGCCATTACGAATATTGGTATCGACTTTGCAACTTTAAGAAACCGTCTGACGTTTGAGGCTGAATTTTATAATAAAGTAACGGATGGAATCTTATATCGCCCTGATATGTATATGTCTCTCGGGACAGCCAGTGGCCCTCGTCAGAACATTGCGGAAGTGACTAACCGCGGTATTGAAATGACCCTGAATTGGCAAGACCGTATCGGTAAAGTAGAATATCGTGTATCCGGTAACTTTGCCTATAACCAGAACAAGGTCAGTAAATACAAAGGAGAGTTGCAGCGTGGCTGGGTGACAGATGAAAACGGGAACCGTGTTTATCAAACCAATATCGGCGATGTCTCTACCGGAGGATCTACCCGTGTAATAGAAGGTAAAATGATTAATGAATACTATATGTTGCAACCATATAAAGGTAATGGAAACGGCTTTAACGCAGATGGAACAGTCAATATCAACGGTGGTCCGAGAGACGGAATGATCCGTACAGTAGACGACATGAAATGGCTGAATGCTATGGTAGGGGCAGGGTATAAGTTCTATCCGCGTCAGAACGTCAGTAAGAGTGGCATTTGGTATGGTGATTACATCTATGCTGACTTAAATGGCGACGGTGTATATGGTAATGACGCTGATAATGAGTTTCAGGGATGTTCCAATGTGCCCAAGTATAACTTCGGTCTGCAGGCAAGCGCTAATTGGAAAGGCTTCGATTTCTCCATGAACTGGTCCGGTGCGGCAGGTTTCAAGATTTACTACTATCGTTTGGCATTGAACAGCAGTGCTACCATCAAAGGATATGCTATTGGGGAAGCAATAGCAAACGATCACTATTTCTTTGATCCCAAAAATCCCAATGATCCGCGCACGAACTTGAGTTCAAAGAATCCTCGTTTGACAAATAACTCCGGTAACGACCAAAGTGGTATGACACAGTCATCAGTACATTTGCAAAAAGGGGATTATATTAAACTGAAGAACCTGACTATCGGATATACATTGCCTGCTGTCCTGTCGAAAAAAGTATATGCACAGAATATCCGTTTCTTTGCTTCCGGTGAAAATTTATTTACCATTACCGGGTATGAAGGAATGGATCCGGAAATGCGTACCGCAGTGGGATATTCTACTATGAGACAATATGCATTCGGTGTAAATATCACTTTCTAAACTTACTCTAAAACGATTTTATGATGAAAAACAAAATAAAAATATTTCGGAAATTAGTAAGATGTGCATCTATTGCCTTGCTGTCTTTCTCTATGGCTGGATGCGGTGCGGACTTTTTAGATACTACTCCTACCAATAACATAAGCGGTAGTAGTATCTGGACGAAAGCAACTTTGGCCGAACAGGCTGTTATCGGCGTATATAATGTCTTTCTGGATCAATATTGTCCTAACTCCGGCATTTTGGATTCGCACCGGATTCCATGGGATGCTTATTCTTCTGTGATGGATACAGACAAGAACTGGATTAAGCGAATGCCTAATTGTACAGGAGCAGCTACTCCCTCAAGTGGCCTGTTCAGTGATATTTATAAACGTTTTTATACTTTTATCTATCGTGCTAATGATGTGATAGATAATATTGGTCAGGTTCCTGATATGTCGACCGGAGAGAAGCAACGGGCTATCGCCGAATGTAAATTCTTGCGTGCATTTGCTTATATGCGCTTGAATATCTTGTATAAAGGAGTGCCGTTATATATGAATGCAATCACGAGTCCTGAAAACGGTAACAAAGCCCGTTCTTCAGAAGCGGATGTTTGGGCGGCTGTACTCCAGGATCTGACAGATTGTGTGAATGAACCCAATCTACCGGGTAAATATAATTCGGGTGACTCTAACTATGGACGGGTAACCAAAGGAGCTGCTTATGCATTACGCGGACAAGTATATATGTGGCAGAAGAATTGGGAGGCGGCGGTTGATGATTTTAATTCTGTGGCTGACTGTGGCTTCGGGTTATATACTAAGGCCGGTGCTACCAGTTATAAGCAGTTGTTGAAAATAGCAAATGAACAATGTGAAGAAATGATATTCTCTGTGCAATGCATCAAGCAATACGGCTACTCCAATACAAGGAACATCACTTACGGCAACCGTTGTACAGCAGGTTCTATGTGGAATAACTATTTGCCTAATCCGCATTTTGTAGAATCTTTTGAGACGGCGACCGGAGAAAAGTTTAATTGGGATAACTACTTGCCGGGCTATAGTGCGATGAAAGAAAAAGAACGTGTGGTGTTTTTTCTACGCGATGGACTGTCTGCGGCGGAAAAGGAACGTATGGCTGCCTATGGGGCCGATATGAGCAAATATCTGGATAGTGGCAATGAAGCACGTATCAAAAAAGCTTACGAGAGCCGTGATCCACGTCTGCAAATGGCTATCATTACCCCTTACGCACAATACAATGGTGCTTCTTCTGGAATAGCTCATACTTATACATTGCGTTGGCCTTATCGTGGCTCCGACAGTGCAGAGCCTTTTGATATCCGTACTGATACAAACGATAAGTTTTACTACCTATGGAGAAAGTTTGTACCTGAAGGTCTGGAACAGACAGAGCGTGATACTTATGGATTGGATATTCCATTAATACGCTATGCGGAAGTATTGCTCCTGAAAGCAGAAGCGCTAAATGAATGGGGAAGTACCCATGAAAGCGAAGCAATCAGATGTGTTAATGAAGTAAGACGTCGTGCAGGGCATGTCGAATTGAATAATGCAACTTATCCTGCTACGAAAGTTAACGGGCAGAGTGATTTGCGTGAACGTATCCGGAATGAGTATTACTGGGAAATCGGTGGCGAAGATTCCATGTATTTCCATGAATTGCGTTGGGGAACGTGGAAAGATAAGAAGTTTGATAATAATCGTAACGGTCTGATGCAGATGTGGGGTGAAACGACTTATACCTGGTACTGGTTGGGAGATCAGTGCTGGAGTTGGCCTATTCCTGCTAAAGAAATGGAAATGAACTCGAATTTGGAACAGAATGAAGGTTGGATAAATTAATCTTAGTTTTAACTAATAAAGTATATATGAAAAAATTATCTTTTTTAATTGCAACAGCATTGTGTATCATGGCATGTTCCGGTGGCTCTGACGAACAACCGGATGGGCCGGGTAACGGTAATGGAAATGGGGGTGGGGGGAGTACCCCTAATCCTGTTTCATTCTCCAATCCTATAGTCGGCAAACAGTTGCCTGATCCGACTATAATCCATGCGGCAGACGGGAACTTTTATTTGTATGTTACCCAACAGGATAATATCTATATTCCGATTTACAAATCTACTAATATGACACAGTGGACTTATGCTGGGGCAGCCTTTCTGCAAAAACCGAACTGGCAGCCGGACACTCGCTTATGGGCTCCGGACATTAACTATATCAATGGTAAATATGTGCTCTATTATACTCTTGGGCACTGGGACTTGCCTAAGAATAGTTGTATCGGGGTGGCGGTCAGCGACTCTCCTGTAGGGCCTTTTACGGATCACGGAAAACTTCTTGACTACAATTCTGGTACTATGCAGTGCATCGACCCTTGTTATTTTGAAGATAATGGTAAGAAGTATCTTTTCTGGGGAAGTTATAATAGTACTTCTAAAGGCTATGAAGGAGGTATCCGTTATGTAGAGTTAAGTGCTGACGGTCTATCCATTAAAGGGGCTGTTTCCGAAAAGATAGCGGGTCCTTCAATAGAAGGCATCATGGTTCATAAACGCGGGAATTATTATTATCTATTTGGCTCTACGGGTAGTTGTTGTGAAGAGGAAAGAAGTACGTACCGTGTAGTGGTGGGGCGTTCTAAAAATATCGAAGGTCCTTATGTGGGTAAAAACGGTACTGTGATGAAAGAAAATAGTAGTTATAATGAAGTAATTCTACAGGGTAATAACCTGTTTGCCGGAACCGGACACAATTCCGAAATTATCACGGATGACGAGGGTAACGACTGGTTCTTCTATCATGCTTGGCAGAAAGCGAAAATAGATAATGGTCGTCAATTGATGTGTGACCGCATACAATGGAGCAGTGATGGCTGGCCTTATATTACTAATGGCACACCGGCATCCGTATCTCGTGCACCTGTATTTAAAAACGAAGAAGAAAAAGAGTAATCTATGAAACTATTCAACTATTTATTGGCCGGGATATTGTGTGCTTCTGCTACTTGTCTCCCGGCGCAGCATCGGGCTGATCCCCAGAAATTGGTCAATCCGGAATCCTTTTCTATGATTTTGCTCGGTGATCCACAGGGATATACCAAGTATGATATTAACCAGCCGCTTTTTGATCTTTGTACCGCATGGATTGCGGACAATATAGAGTCGCTTAAAATTAAAGCTGTCCTTTGTACAGGCGATTTGGTGGAGCAGAATGATAATAATGTATTAAACCGTAAGATGCTGAACCAGACCAGTCGTGAAATGTGGGAGGCAGCATCGCAGGCTTTGAAAAGACTGGATAACAAAGTACCTTATATTATTGCCGCAGGCAATCATGATTATGGATACAAAGCCGCAGAAAACGGTCGTACTTATTTTCCTGATTATATTCCTTTTGAACGAAATTCTACCTGGCGGAATATCTGTGTCAGTGAATTTCCTAATCGTGAAGGCAGGGCGTCTTTAGAGAATTCGGCTTTTGAGTTTGATGAGCCGGGATGGGGAAAGATTTTGGTTATAGCAGTAGAGTTTGTGCCTCGTGATGAAGTGCTGCAATGGGCGAAAAATTTGGTAAACAAGCCGGAATACAAGAATCATAAGGTGATTTTTATCACTCATTCTTATCTTGATATAGGTAATAAGCGCGTTACGAAAGATGGGTATAAGATTTCTCCACAAAACTCGGGGCAGGCTATTTGGGAGAAACTTATTTATCCTTCTTCCAATATCCGTCTCGTACTTTGCGGACATGTGGGAAGAGGCACCGGTGAATATGAGAATAATGTGGCTTATCGGGTGGATAAGAACAGTGCCGGGAAAGATGTATCACAAATGACGTTTAATGTACAATATGTAGGAGGCGGTCCGGAAGGGAACGGAGGGGATGGTTGGCTTCGCATTCTGGAATTTATGCCGGATGGTAAAACGATCAAAGTACGTACTTATTCTCCCTTGTTTGGGATTTCAAAATTGACCAGGCATCTGGCACATCGTACGGCACCTTACGATCAGTTTGATATTATATTGGAATAACTTGACCTAGTAAAAATACTCTTAATAGAAATAATGTAGATGAGAAAAATTGTATGTTCTTTAGTGATACTTATTAATAGTGTTTATCTATTTGCACAGTGGAAACCGGTTGGCGGTCGAATTATGACGGAATGGGCGGCGAAAATAGATGTTGAAAACGTGTTGCCCGAATATCCCCGCCCAATTATGGAACGTGCTGACTGGATAAATCTGAACGGATTGTGGAATTATGCTATTTCTCCGGTAGGTCAAGCTATGCCACAAAGTTATGATGGTCGGATTTTAGTTCCTTTTGCTGTAGAATCAAGCTTGTCCGGAGTGGGGAAAAGTCTTGGGGAGAAGAATGAACTTTGGTATCAGCGTCAATTCTCGGTTCCCTCCAAATGGAAAGGACATAGGATCTTATTGCATTTTGGGGCTGTTGACTGGAAAGCGGATGTTTGGGTAAATAAGGTAAAGGTGGGACAACATACAGGAGGATTTACTCCTTTTTCTTTTGATATCACGCCTGCCTTGCTGAATGGGGAAAATGAATTGATCGTGAAAGTGTGGGACCCGACTGATAAAGGTCCTCAGCCTAGAGGAAAACAGGTTAGTAAGCCGGGAGGTATCTGGTATACTCCTGTCAGTGGTATTTGGCAAACAGTTTGGCTAGAACCCGTGCCAATCCGGTCGATTGTCAATATCAAAACGACTCCTGATATTGACAGGAATAAGTTGACAGTAGAGGTTATGACAGATCATCAGATGCTTTCAGATAAATTGGAGGTGAAGGTATTAGAAGGAAAGCAGCTGGTGGCTGTAGGAAGTTCCGTAAATGGTATTCCGGTTGAGATTGCTATGCCGTCTGATGTAAAGTGGTGGTCTCCGGATTCTCCGTTTTTATATGATATGGAAATTTGTCTGTATTCAGAAAATAAGTTGATCGATAAGGTTAAGAGCTATACTGCCATGCGTAAATATTCAACGAAACGCGATAAAAATGGAATTGTACGTCTACAATTGAATAATAAGGACTTGTTTCAATTTGGTCTTTTAGATCAGGGCTGGTGGCCGGATGGCTTGTATACGGCACCTTCGGATGAGGCTTTAGTATATGATATTCAAAAGACAAAAGATTTTGGATATAATATGATTCGCAAACATATAAAAGTAGAGCCTGCCCGTTGGTATACGTATTGTGATCGTTTAGGGGTTATTGTGTGGCAGGACATGCCGAGTGGCGATAAGAATCCCGAGTGGCAGAATCGGAAGTATTTTGAGGGAACAGAATTTAAACGGTCTGCTGAATCAGAGGCTATTTATCGTAAAGAATGGAAAGAAATTATCGACTGCCTTTACTCTTATCCTTGTATTGGCACATGGGTACCTTTCAATGAGGCTTGGGGGCAGTTTAAAACCCCTGAAATAGCAGAATGGACAAAGCAATATGATCCTTCCCGTTTAGTGAATCCTGCCAGTGGAGGTAATCATTATACCTGTGGTGATATGCTCGATTTGCATAATTATCCCGGTCCGGAGATGTATTTATATGACGCACAGCGTGCAACTGTACTCGGAGAGTATGGAGGAATTGGTTTAGTGCTGAAGGAGCATCTTTGGGAGCCGAATCGTAATTGGGGGTATGTTCAGTTTAGTACTTCCAAAGAAGCTACTGATGAGTATCTGAAGTATGCTAATATGCTGAAGGATATGATTGCACGTGGATTCTCGGCTGCTGTTTATACACAGACTACAGATGTTGAGATCGAAGTGAACGGATTGATGACATACGACCGCAAAGTAATAAAACTGGATGAACAGAATTTGAAGAGGGTAAATACGGAAATTTGTGAAAGTTTAAAGTAAGAAGCCGGATTAGCCATTTGGCTGAACAAGGCAACTCATCTGTAGCCATTCGAATTATAGATATAGTTTGCAATATTATATAATTGAGAAAACAGAATTCAGATACTTTCTTTGTATCTGGACTCTGTTTTTTTGAATATATAATTCTATCCATTCCTTCATTTTTCAGTGAAATGTACCAAAATTGTCCTTCATTTGGATTATTTAGGTCGGTCAATTCTATTTAAATGCACTACTTTTGCCATCAGGAAAATTAATCACTTAACAAATAATCCTTGTATTATGAAAACAATTCTTAGCGCATTAGGACTTTCCCTATTGATCTTTACGAGTTGCGGTGGACAAAAAAAGGTTGAAGTAGACTTTATTCAGGACAACATCGACAACGCTGTGGCACAGAACACAATCCAGACGGACATTATCGAGAAGTCCGGTAAAATCTTGAATCCGAGAACAATCAACGAAGATGGGAGTATCTCTTACATACCGATGGAAGACTGGTGCTCCGGATTCTTTCCCGGTAGTATATGGTTGACTTATAACCTGACGGGTGATAAGAAATGGTTGCCGCTGGCTGAGAAATACACAGAAGCTCTTGATTCTGTGAAATATCTGAAATGGCATCATGATGTAGGTTTCATGATTGGTTGCAGTTATCTGAACGGCTATCGCATGGCAGATAAGAAAGAGTACAAAGACGTCATTATAGAAGCTGCCAAATCATTGTCCACTCGTTTTCGTCCGAATGCAGGCGTTATCCAGTCATGGGATGCCGATAAAGGTTGGCAGGGAACACGGGGATGGAAATGTCCGGTGATTATTGATAATATGATGAATCTCGAACTCTTATTTGAAGCAACAGCTCTTTCCGGAGATTCTACTTTCTACAATATTGCAGTGAAACATGCTGATACAACAATGGCTCACCACTTCCGTCCGGACAACAGCTGCTACCATGTGGTAGATTACGATCCGGAGACAGGAGAAGTGCGTAAGAGACAAACTGCACAGGGATATGCGGATGAATCTTCTTGGGCCCGTGGACAAGCTTGGGCACTCTACGGATACACTACTTGCTATCGTTACACGAAAGACAAGAAATATCTCGACCAGGCACAAAAAGTCTATAACTTCATCTTTAATAATAAGAACCTGCCGGAAGACCTCGTACCATACTGGGATTATGATGCTCCGAATATTCCGAACGAACCGCGTGATGCTTCTGCAGCAGCTTGTACAGCCTCTGCCCTTTACGAACTGGATGGCTATCTGCCGGGCAACCACTACAAAGAAACGGCTGATAAGATAATGGAAAGTTTGGGCTCACCTGCTTATCGCGCAGAAGTTGGAACAAATGGAAACTTTATCCTGATGCATTCGGTTGGCAGTATTCCTCACGGTCAGGAAATTGACGTTCCTCTGAACTATGCTGACTATTATTTCTTGGAAGGACTGATGCGTAAAAGAGATTTGGAAAAGAAATAAGAAATAGACAATGAACGGTAAACAGTGAACGGTGAATGCTTAGCGGATTCTGACGGAACATGTTTACCGTTTATCATTCGCTACTTGCTGTCTATAACTTTCTATTGACCGTTTGTCATTTACCTGTTTTTAATCATTTATCATAAACCATCATGAATAAACCTATAAACCTTCTTGTAGGAGGCTTGACGCTGTTTGTCGCACAAGGTTGCAAGGCTCCGAAGCAAGCGTCCCAACAAGCGGAGCATCCTAATATAATCTATGTATTTCCCGATCAATACCGTAACCAGGCGATGGGCTTCTGGAGCCAGGACGGATTTCGGGATAAAGTAAACTTTGAAGGAGACCCCGTGCATACTCCTAATCTGGATGCCTTTGCACGTGAATCTATGGTCTTGTCGTCTGCACAGAGTAACTGTCCGTTGAGCAGCCCTCATCGTGGAATGTTACTGACCGGTATGTATCCGAACAAAAGCGGTGTACCATTGAATTGCAATTCTACACGTCCGATCAGTTCCTTACGCGAGGATGCGGAATGTATCGGCGATGTGTTCAGCAAAGCAGGTTATGACTGTGCTTATTTTGGTAAACTTCACGCTGACTTCCCGACTCCGAACGATCCCGAACATCCGGGACAGTATGTGGAAGAAAAACGTCCGGCATGGGATGCCTATACACCGAAAGAACGCCGGCACGGCTTTAACTACTGGTATTCTTACGGAACATTTGACGAACACAAGAACCCGCATTATTGGGATACGGATGGTAAGAGACACGATCCGAAGGAATGGTCACCTTTACACGAATCAGGCAAAGTCATTTCTTATCTGAAAAATGACGGTAACGTACGTGATACCAAGAAACCTTTCTTCATAATGGTGGGCATGAATCCTCCTCACAGCCCGTATCGCTCCTTGAATGACTGTGAAGAGCAGGATTTTAATCTTTATAAAGATCAGCCTCTGGATAGTCTGTTGATTCGTCCGAATGTCGATTTGAAGATGAAGAAAGCGGAGTCTGCACGTTATTATTTCGCTTCCGTTACCGGAGTAGACCGTGCTTTCGGACAGATTTTGACGACATTGAAAGAATTGGGATTGGATAAGAATACAGTCGTAATCTTTGCTTCCGATCATGGTGAGACGATGTGTAGCCAGCGCACTGATGATCCGAAGAATTCCCCTTATTCTGAATCCATGAATATTCCGTTCCTGGTTCGTTTTCCCGGTAAGATTCAGCCGAGGGTAGATGATTTATTGCTCTCCGCTTCTGATATTATGCCTACGGTGCTTGGCTTGTGCGGATTGGGTGATTCTATTCCGGCGGAAGTGCAGGGACGTAATTTCGCTCCTCTTTTCTTCGATGAAAAGGCTGAAATTGTTCGTCCTACAGGTGCACTGTATATTCAGAATGTAGATGGTGATAAAGATGAAAATGGATTGGTGCAGACTTACTTCCCTTCTTCAAGAGGTATCAAGACGGCTCAATATACATTGGCGTTATATATCGACCGTGATACGAAGCAATTGAAGAAAAGCCTCTTATTCGATGATGTAAAAGATCCATATCAACTGCATAACCTGCCTTTGGAAGAAAATAAGGAGATTGTGGCACAACTTTGCGGTGAAATGGGAGCCATGCTAAAGGAAATTAATGATCCTTGGTATACGGAAAAGATTCTGTCGGATCGGATTCCTTATTAGCGATTAGTAATTTATAAAACGCTGATTAACTCAAATAAGTGCCAATTTTAGGAGTAAATCTCTGCGACAATAATAGGTGTTAATCCGCATCCGCGTTTAAATTGAAAATAGTAATGAAAAACAGTTGTTTTATAGTATTATTCCTTTTGGGAATCATTCCTTCAGCTTTCGCTCAACTCATCGGATTTGAAGAAGAAGTGCCCGAAGCATTTACAGTTTCCGGAAAGGGAGAAGTGAAAATCTCTTCTCTTTTTTACAAGGAGGGTGAAAGTAGTCTGGAATGGGACTTTCAGCCTGGTTCTACGCTGGACATTCAAATTGCTCCTTTATCGTTGAATGCGAGAAATGAGAAGCAATTCGGCATTACCTTGTGGATTTATAATGAGAAACCGCAGCAGGATTCTATTCGTTTTGAGTTTCTGAATAAGGAGGGAGAAGTCTCTTATTGGTTCTCTTATCGTTTGCAGGCAGCAGGTTGGCGGGCTTGCTGGATCTCTTTTGAGTATATGCAGGGAGACAAGAAAGATAAGAAAATCGTAGCCTATCGACTGGTTGCCCCGCAACGGAAAGGACGTATCTTTCTTGATCGTTTGACTTTCCCCGAAAAGAAAATGAATCTTCGTACTACTCCCGACCAGCAGTTGCCTGCCAATAATGGATTGTCTAATCGTGACCTATGGCATTGGTGTCTCGTGTGGAAATGGGAACAACAGTCGTATGATATCCCTCTGCCTTCTAAATTGTCAAGCGAACAAAAGAAAGAATTGAAGACTATCGAACAACGTTTGACTGACTTTCTGGAAGTGAAAAAGGCTCCGCAAGGACCGATTAATGCTGCCTATAAAACATTTGAGAAAGCGGCTATCAGTCCATCCATCGCCGGAACGGGATTTATAGGAACTCCTATTGTTGCTCCTGATGAACAGGGCAAGAAGAAAGGAGAAATGTCATGGCGAAACTTTGGGGCGGACGCTTCACCCAGTCCACAGACAGCTTTACAGACCACTTCCATTCCTCTATCTCCTTCGATAGCAGAATGTATAAAGAGGATATCACAGGCAGTATGGCACACGCCGCCATGCTCGGTAAGCAGGGCATTATCCCTGCCGATGACGCTGCCTTAATCATCAAAACCTTAAAGGAAATCCTCGCCGATATCGAAGCCGGCAAGGTTACATTTGACGAAAAAGCAGAGGATATCCACATGAACGTGGAAACCATCCTCATCAGCCGTATCGGTGATGTCGGCAAACGCCTGCATACCGGCCGCAGCCGTAACGATCAGGTGGCACTGGATATCCGTATGTATACCAAAAAGGAAATCATCGCGATTAAAGAACTGGTGAAAAACCTGATGGTAACACTGAACGATTTCGCGGCAAACCATACCGAAACGATTTTACCCGGCTATACGCACCTGCAGCGTGCACAGCCTGTTACACTGGCGCATCACCTGCTTGCGTATGTGGAAATGTTCAAGCGCGACTACGACCGCCTTTGCGATACCTACAAACGCACAGACGTAATGCCTCTGGGCAGCGGCGCACTTGCCACCACCACCTACCCTCTGGATAGATATGCCGTTGCTGCGGAGCTTGGCTTTGCCGCAATCACTATGAATAGCATGGACGGCGTTTCCGATAGAGATTTCTGCATTGAGCTGGCATCCACGCTTTCTATCCTGATGATGCACCTGAGCCGCTTCTGCGAGGAAATCATCCTCTGGAGCAGCCATGAATTCCATTTCATTGAGCTTTCCGACGCATATTCCACAGGCTCCAGCATTATGCCACAGAAAAAGAACCCCGATATGGCGGAGCTGATTCGTGGGAAAACGGGGCGTGTATATGGGCATTTGATGGCGCTTCTGACTACGATGAAGGGTCTTCCTCTGGCATACAACAAAGATATGCAGGAGGATAAGGAGGGTCTGTTTGACGCGATTGATACGGTGAAAATGTGCGTGCCCGTATTCACAAGCATGATTGCGACCATAACTGTAAAGAAGGACGCAATGCTGAATGCGGCAAAGGGCGGCTTCACCAACGCAACCGACGCGGCAGACTGGCTGGTCAAGCAGGGCGTTCCCTTCCGTGATGCACATGCCATCATCGGGAAGCTGGTACTGTACTGCATCGAGCATAACACCAATCTGGATGACCTTTCCCTTGCGGAATATAAGGCAATCTCCCCTGTGTTTGATGAAAGCGTTTACTCCGCTATCAATGTAAACGAATGTGCGCAGGCAAGAAAGGTGATCGGCGGCCCTGCGAAGGAAGTAACAACTGCCGCGATTGCTGCAAATAAGGAATATTTCAAAACGATTTAAACAATGAAAAAGCTGCCATTGGCAGCTTTTTTTGTTGGGAAAACGGGGGCAGTCGCGCAATATGTCATGATTTAAGAATATAAGTATTTCGTCTATTTAGATAATTCTCAGAAATATCCGGATTTTCTTGCCGGAAAGGCTCTTTATCCATGCCGTTTCCGGCTCGTAGGGAAGGGATTGGAAAGGGAAACCTTGTTGCCCTTTCCTCGTCTGCGGGGGTCC
>OLNX01001791.1_pt1 | contig 17499 bp, 30 predicted proteins | sample 1672611 | NCBI WGS metagenome assembly OLNX01 (sample SAMEA3136705, study PRJEB25190) | human gut metagenome | reverse complement strand
TCGCATGATAAACTGGAAGGGAAAAAGAAAGAAAAAGGGGGATCCTTCATGTCCAAGACCTTCCTGCGGCGGCTGTTCGTGCTGGCGCTGTGCGCCTGTCTCGTGCTGCTGGCCGTATTGCCCGCCGGGGCCGATTTCGGCGATTATTCCGGCGATTCCGACTACGGCAGCTCCTCTGATTGGAGCAGCTCCGACTCCGATTGGGACTGGAGCAGCAGCGATTCCGACTATTCCAGCAGCTCCGAATCCTCCGGCGGGATCAGTACCATCGTCGTCGGAGCCATCATCGTCTTCATCGCGATCGTTTCGACCTCACGCACAAAGAAGAAGAAGGGAGCGTCCGGCGGCACCAGCTGGTCCGCGGCTGCGAACCGCAAGCTGAAGCCCATGGCTGAGTATGAGCAGCTCGACGAAAACTTCGACAAGGCTGAGCTGACCTCCAAGCTGTCGAACCTGTATGTACAGATGCAGGATTGCTGGCAGAAGAAGGATATCTCGCCCATCCGTCCGTACTGCACCGACGCGTTCTTCACGCAGATGGACAATCAGATCCAGCGCAAGAAGCAGCAGGGCCAGACCAACTACATCGAGCGCATCGCGGTTCTGTCCGTGGAGCTGCGCGGCTGGTGCCAGGAGGGCGGCAACGACGTGCTCGTCGCCCGTCTGAACACGCGCATCGTCGATTACACGCTCGACGACAAGACCGGCAAGCTCATCTCCGGCAGCAGAGACAAGGAGAAGTTCATGGTCTACGAGTGGGATCTTGTCCGCACGACCGGCACGAAGACCGAGAAGGACAAACCCATGCAGACCGTCAACTGCCCGAACTGCGGCGCACCGGTCGAGATCAACGCCAGCGCCAAGTGCCCGTACTGCGGCAGTGTCATCACCCTCGAGGAGCACGACTTCGCCCTCAATGCCATCCGCGCCATCTCTCAGCAAACGAGAGGATAACGCGCCCCGGCAAACGCATTCCACTAAAAAACTCCACCGCCCAGGCCGAGCGGTGGAGTTTTTTGAAATCTAGCTTCTGCGCGGCGCTTACGCCTGCAGATTGAGCGCGGGATTCATATAATAGACGTTTTTCTCGTCCAGCCTCCGGCGCAGCAGCTCAATGGCCTCGCCGAAGCGCTGGAAATGCACAATCTCCCGCGCCCGCAGGAACTTGATGACGTCGTTGACGTCCGGATCGTCGGACAGACGCAGGATGTTGTCATAGGTGACCCGGGCCTTTTGCTCGGCGGCCAGATCCTCCGTCAGATCGGCGATCAGGTCGCCCTTCACAGCCATAGACGCAGCGTTCCACGGGAAACCGGAGGCGGCGGCCGGATAAACGCCGGCGGTGTGGTCCACGAAGTACGCCTCGTATCCGGCCTTCTTGATCTCCTCCGGCGTCATGCTTCGGGTCAGCTGATGAACGATGGTGCCAATAATCTCGAGGTGCCCGAGCTCATTTGAGCATACATGATACAGATGATGGGCAAAAAATTAAACGAGCATGTCTATGTCCAGGTGGATGGGGGTGGGACTGGCGTGGCCACGGGCGCAGCCGCGGCGGGTGGGGGCTTTTTGACGGGAGTAGGTGGCGCGGCGGATACAGGAGCGCAGAAGGTCGTTCAGCTCCTGCGCGGGGGCATCCGGGGTAAGGAGCATATCCAGGGCGGCACGGAAGGTGGAGAGGCGGGCCGGAAGATCCATGACGATGGGGGCATTCTCCTGAGCGTCGGCCAGAGCTTGCTCTGCCTGGGCACGATCCGATAGGACCTTCTCGTTGAGGCGGTCGAATATTTCCTGAGGCATTTTCCCGGAGGACAGCATTTCCCATTGGCGCAGCTCCGTGGCGCGGAGATCTTCGCAGCGTTTTTCCAGGACGGAGACGGCGGCCTGGTGAGCGTCGACGGTTCCTTCCTCGCCGGCGGCGATGCGGATCTCGAAGTCGGATATGGCCCGGTCCAATGCTCGGGCGATAGGCGGGATAATATCCATCATACGGCAGGAGGCCGTGTGGCATCGGCGCTGATCAGAGCATACCAGGCGGGGCTCTGCGCCCTTATAGTTCTGGCGGACCATGGAATATCCACACTGGCAGTAGATCAATCCAGCGAAGGGGTTGGCGAAAGTGACGTCTTTTCGAGCGCGGTTGTTCTTGCCGCGACGCTGCTGCGCGGCCTGAAACACATCCGGATCCACAATGCTAGGGTGCAGCCCATCACAGAGCAGATACTCCGTTGCCCATGGGCGGCTTTGGACCAACTGACCGTCGCGGATGGTGGTTTGCGTCTTGCGGCGGTTCCATCGCACCTTACCGATGTAATGCTCGTTAGTGAGCATGGAGCGAAAATAGGAGGTGCACCAGTGATCCTGGCCGGACGGGGCCGGGATACCGTGAGACTCCAGATAATTGGCGATTTTGCCGCCGCCCATGCCCTGCAAATATAAATCGAAGATCAGACGAACCACCGGGGCCTCGTCCGGGTCGGGCGTAAGCGTATGGCAAAGGCGCTTGCCGATCCGGACGGTGGCCTTTTTATATCCGTAGGGGGCAATCTGACCAATGAAGCAGCCGTTTTCCACCGCCAGCAGGCGGCCGCGGTTCATGATGCGCTTTTGGTATTCCAGGAATTCGTTTCCACGCTGGAGCTCCCGCTGGAACAGGTCCCGATCCCGCTCGTCAGCCAAGTCATAGGTGAACACCGGCGTAATTACCAGGGTATTGGTGTAACGCAGGACCTTAATGAGATAGCCGGCGTCCTCCAGGTCTCCGCGGCTGAGGCGCTGGGGCTCTACTGTCAGAATAGCGGAATAAGCGGGGGACTCGATGGAACGGAGGACCTTCTGCACCTGGGGCCGGGCGGAAATCGTCTCGCCGCTGACCACCTCGCGGAACCGATTGGCGGCGGGGACCAGGGCTCCGAAGGTTCGCATGGACCACTCGTCCAGCAGCTGCTCGTGCTTGGACAGCACGTCCTCCACAGACAACATGGGGTCGTCGGTCCGGCTCTTGCGTAGATAGATCAGGGTGTTTTCGGGGCGTATGCTGGAGGGTAACTGATACATTTCGGGTTCCTCCTACAAACAATAATAATTCTCCACATTCAGGGGTATAATCACAGAATAGACTCATATGTGCGCAATGTCAAGCGGAGAAATAGGCAATACGCGCAAAAACTCAACAAGTGATGGCCTGAATTCAGGCCATTTTTCACACGAGGGGGCTAATCTGTGGTAGTATGTGGTCGGGATGAATGAAAAACTACGCGACAGGCGGGAATATCTTGGACTGACACAAAGGGAACTGGCCAGAATGGCGGGCGTGGGGAAAACCACCATCACGGAGGTGGAAGGAGGTGACAGACTGCCCAACGTGGTGACCGCGCTGCGCATCGCCAAGGCCCTGATGACATCTGTAGAGTATCTGTGGGAGGACGAACTATGAGCAGCGACGAGGAGAGAAGGAGCCTGATCGAGCAGATCGTGCGCCTGCTGGGGCAGGCCACGGAGGAGCAGCTGCGGATCCTGTACACCGCAGCGCTGTACTTAGTCTGAAAGACAAACAAGAGACAAACAAGAGACAAACAGGAGGGGGACCTGCCACGGCGGCGGGTCCCCCTCCTGTTTTGCTTATTCGCCGCCCTCCGGCGGGGCGGACTGCTGCCGCTGCTGAAGCAGCTGGTCCAGCATTTGCTCCATGAGCTTCCACTGGGCAGGCTCCAATCGGGCCATGGTGGTCAGCAGCTGCCGCTGGAACTCGCTGTCCGGGTCCCGGATGATCTCCATGGCAAACTTGGTGATCTCCTCCTCCCGGGAGAGCTGCACGAACATCTCCCCCTCGCCCGTCCGCAGCCAGCGCTCACTGACATTGAACTCCCGGCAGATATCCAGGATCGTGCGATCGCTGGGAACGGCTGCGCCGTTTGCCAGTTGGGAAACAAATGGCTGGGACAAGCCGACACGGCGAGAGAAGGCTGTTTTTGATAGGCCACTCTCACGAATAACATCGGCGATGCGGGTACATATATCGCTCATAATTCACCTCCTCACTCTCATTAAAGCACATACGTAAATGAATGTCAACGAAAAATATTGTCCATCAATAAAAATACTATTGACAACATAGATTATCAATGATATATTATAGACAAGCAATGAAAAACCATTGCTCACGACACCTACGAACGCCTGCGGCTGGCCTTGATATGTCGGTTGTAGAACTCTCCGATGGAATCGGCGTGGACGAATTCCCAATAAAGTTCCGGGGCTACGTGGTTATAGGTATAGACCCGACCGGACTTCATGCGGACAAAAAGCTGCTCCCGGGAGAACAGATAGCCAACATGGGATATGTAGGAGGACTCCACAGCATAGAGGGTAATCACTCGCCCATCGTGGTAGTAGGGGTAGGTGCGGGCCAAGTTGAGCCTGGATGGCGGTTCCGGGTCCGGTCTGGTTTCAACAGGCGGTTTGGGACCGGGCACGGATGATAGCTCCGGCGCAACTTCACGAGGTTCATTCTCCGCCCTGCGCGGCAACGTGGGGCGGGGAATGGGCTTCACCTCCGGAGGCGGAAGCGGCTTAGGCGGTGTGGGTTTTGGGGGATTCAAATCGCCCGGCGAAAGCCCCAGCACACTAAGAGCATATACCATCCGTCGATAGTCAGGGACCCACGGAAACTTGGAAATGTCGGGCTCACAAATGGAACAACGGTGATACATCGAGCGGTGGATACCCAGAAAGTAATCCTGCTGCGTGTTTACCGTTGGCATAAGGGACGCATACCGGCAAGAGGGCCTGTGGACGACTCTGGAACTCGCATTGCACGCAACCGCACAAAGGTCAACGCCCGGGTGGCGTGGGTCGGGAAGATGGGGATCGCCATCTTTGTCTATGTAAGCGCCCGGCGGGGCACCAACGACCTCGTTAATGGGGAGAAGCTCCTTGCTGAGAATCTGCATTCGCAGAGCGTTCCGGCGGCGACGGATTGAGTCAATTTGTTCCTGAAGCTCACGGGCCATCTGGCGGGAGCGTCCGCTCCTTCGGAACTGCTGTTCTTCGACATGGTGTTTGATTATCTTGTAGGCAATCAGCGAGACAGGAATGGAGAGCAGCAAAAGAACGGGAAGGCAGCGGGGAGGCGCCTGGTGCTCTACCGGCTTTGGCGACTCATAGCCAGGCGGCGCAGTGCGGCGATTAGGCCGGGAAGCCGAGTCACTTCCACCGGTGGAGGGGCCGCTGTTCCAGCCGGTGCGGTCATCATAATCATATGGGCACTTCCCATCGGTGTGCTGGTGGGCCGGGTAGCCGTGATGATAATGATACTCCCCGGTGGAGTGGTCATAGTGGCCGCCGTTAGCGTCTGTGGCTCCCGGGTGGGCATAGGCGGCGGTACAGCAGAATAGAAGCAGGATGCAGGCGAGAATTGGAATCAGATACCGTTTTCGCATGAAAATACCTCCCTTTTACGACATCATACCACAGCGGCAAGGGAGGAGCAAGGACGAACTGAAAGGGGGTGACAGACCGTGAGCGACAACGAGAAGAAGATACTGGCCATTCTGGCAGAAAAGGCAGCTCGGGTAGGCGAGCAGGAGCAGCAGCTGGTGCTGGCCTATGCGGCGGGCCTGGCCGACGGTGCACGCTCCGCCAAGGCGGACTGATAGGACGTACTGACCGGCGCATAGGGTAGACGGAAAGGAGGGACCGGGATGGGGACCACGTTTACATTTACAGAGGGTATCTGCGAGGTGACAGTACGCCGCCCGGACCTGACTCCGGAGGAGCGGGCGGTGCGGATGAAAGACATTGAGCGAGCGGCGGCGGGCCTGCTGCGGGCATATGACCGGCAGCAGCTGCGCAAGGCTGCGGAGGAAAGGAGGAGGACAGCCAATGGCTGACAAAAAGAAAAACGTCTGCTGGGCCATCCAGCACCCGGAGCTGGGCACGGCCTGGGTGATCGCGGACGACTACGAACAGGCCACCGTGAAGGCGGCGGAATGGTGGGGCGTTCCCTGGGGCAAGCACGTGGCCCAGATGCGGGAACTGACCCGGGTGCCGTATATGCGGCACGTGTGCCCCAAGTGCGGACAGATCTATAACAGCGACGAGGCTATGTGCGAAAAGTGCCTGAAGATCCAAGAAACAGAGCGGCAAGAGACCGCCCGGCGGCTGAAGGCCACCTGGTGGCAGGGCAAAAAGGACGCCCCGTTCGGGCGGTGAGCAAAGGAGGAAAGCATGATCGACGAAAGAAGCCTGCTGGCGGCCATCAAGGACGCATGGCGCACAGGCGGCTACAGCGTGGTGGGCAACGGCGGCGAGCTGGTGCTGCAGGGCAGCGGATGGCTGGCGGTGCTGCCCCGCGGCATTGTCCCCCGGAAGGTGCTGGCTCTGCTGGTGGAGCACCTGGGCGAGATCCCGGAGGGCGCCGCCTGGAAGGTCTACAAGAAGCAGGGTGCCCAGGCCCAGATGGTGGACATGGCTCTGGAGGCGGTGGACACCATCCGGCGGGAGCTGGAGAGTGAGCCGAATCCCCGGGAGGCCCACCGGACGGCTATGACCTGGAAGAACTGGGAGGTCTGGCAGACGGAGAGCCTGAAGGTGGCAACCTTCGACCCGGCCCTGGTGGCCATGGGCGTTGGAGACGCTATGGCCTACGGCCAGCGCCTGGTGTGGGACGACGAGGGCGGCCTGTTGGTGGTGGCCCCGCGCCGGGACGACATTGAGGATGCACTGCGGCAGCGGCTGGAGCAGCTGCCTCTGGCATAACCCATTTTACGATCGACAAGGAGGACGAGCCATGCGCAAGATGACGACCATCATATGGAATGAGATCAACCTGCGGAAGCAGGAGAAGAACCTGCCCGAGCGGAACACCAAGTGCTTGCTGCTGATGGACGGCGGCATCGAAAAGGCCACCTTCAACGGCCTGTGCTTCACGGCCCCGGGCTTGCAGATGAAGGCCAAGACCGGTGTGCTGTGGGCCCCGGCCACCGGCCACAAGGCCCAGTGAGGCGCGGGCCATGGAGTGGACAAGCCTGATCCGGTGGAACGAGATCCACCTGAACGCCAACCCGCGCCGGAGGATGCCGGAACCATACCAGCGGTGCCTGGTGCTGCGGCAGGTCCGGGGGCGCGTGCTGCTGGATGTGGCCACATACAAGGCAAACGAGCGGGTGTTTTCCACACCAACCCAAGACATTCCTGCCGAAAACGGCATGCTGTGGGTCCCGGCCGGCTGCGCCCGGGCAGATAGGAGGAGCGTATGAGTACCGTTGCGTGGATCTTTTGCTACATAGGCGTGGGAGCCGCCGCGTCCGGACTGCTGAGACTGGTGGACTGGATGGAGGGCGGACGATGAGACCACACGAGATCATGCGGGCGCTGCGGCGGCTGCGGGTGGAGACCGGCAGCCTGGCGTGCGCCGGCTGCGGCCATGAGCACAACTGCGGCATCCACGGATGCGCCATCATCCGGGGCGCCGGAAACCTGATCGACAGCCAGCGGGCCTTGATCCAGGCCCTGAAACAGGCCAACGACGACCACAGGGACATGCTGGCGGCCCGGGAACGGGCCGCATCCCCGGAGGCGGTGGACCGGCTGATGGAGAGCATCTGCGACCGGTGCCGCTATGAGCTGGAGGCGGACGGCCAGGACGAATTGGACGATATCTGCGCCGGGTGCACCATCCGGGCAGATCTGGAGACCATCGCGGGGAGGGGCGCGGAATGAGCGAGAGCTACATGCGGAAGGGCCTGGAGGCCCAGAAACCCACCGAGGTTATGGAGGAGGGGCTGCGGTTCTATGCGGACGAATTCCTCCGATGGGGCATCGGGAAGCCCGCAGAGGACACTCCCCTGATCCTGGCCGCTATCAAGCTGGCGCTGCCGCTGCTGGAGGGGCAGCTGGACCAGAGCACGCGCAGAATGTACGATGTGCTCTGCCAGAATTTCTCGGCTATTGGGATACCGAATGTGAAGAAGGGAGGAGATGGACATGGTGGCGACACATGAAATCAAGCTGCACCGCAGATACTGCGACCGCGTGTGCAGCGGAGACAAAACGGCGGAGCTCAGATACAATGACCGCGACTATCAAAAGGGAGATATCATTCGCTTTATTCCGACGGACGACAAGGACCTGGTTGCAGAGGATCCACCGAGGCACGAAATCCAGCAGAAGGAATACCGGATCACGCATGTACTGAGCCATGCAGACGGTTTGTGCCCCGGCTATGTGGTGCTGAGCATCAAGGAAAATAAATAAAAAATGCCCCGGCGGAGACGCGAACTCCGTCGGGGCGGCGGCCAATGAGAGGCCGACTATCAAGTACACCCCTATTATAGCAGGTAGGGGCGGGAATGTAAATAAGGGGGGAGCCAAGTGGATATGATCTATGCCCAAGAATCCCTCGTTGATGAGATCATCGTGGACAACTTCGCAGGCGGGGGTGGTGCGTCAACCGGGATTGAGCTTGCCACGGGCAGGCGGGTGGCAATCGCCATCAACCACGACCCGGATGCTATCCGGATGCACCGCACAAACCACCCATACACCGAGCATTTGCAGGCGTCCGTATGGGATGTGGACCCGGTAGCCGAGTGCCGGGGCCGTCCAGTAGGACTGGCGTGGTTCTCGCCGGATTGCAAACACTTCTCCAAGGCCAAGGGCGCGGCCTTGGTGGACCGCAAGATTCGCGGACTCGCTTGGATTACGCTGCGCTGGGCGGCAAAAGTGCGACCCCGGGTCATCATCCTCGAAAATGTGGAGGAGTTTCAGACATGGGGGCCAGTGCGGAAGGGCAAGCCAGTGAAGAAACTGGCGGGCACCACGTTCCGGAAATTCATCGACCAACTCACTGAGTTGGGATACACCGTAGAGTATCGGGAGCTGATCGCGGCGGACTACGGTGCGCCAACCTCCCGGAAACGCTTTTACCTGATTGCCCGTTGCGACGGAAAAGCCATTGTTTGGCCGGAACCGACTCACAGCAAAACCGGCGCAGACGGATTGCCCAAGTGGCGCAGCGCGGCGGAGATCATCGACTGGAGTCTGCCCTGCCCATCGGTATTTGCATCCAAGGCAGAGATCATGGAGAGATACGGCCTGAAAGCGGTGCGGCCGCTGGCGAAGAACACCATGCGGCGGATCATCCGGGGCGTGGACAAGTTCACCATCCGGAGCGGAGAGCCATTTATCGTGGAGTGCAACCATTCCGGCGGCGGTCATATCGCGCCCGTGGGAGATGCATACAAGACCATCACCGCCAAGCACACGGGCGGTATCGTGGCTCCGTCCCTTATCCAGTACCATACAGAGCGGACGGAGAGTGTCCGGGCGTCCAGGCTGGGTGCGCCCATCAATACCGTGGACGCCTCCAACCGCTACGGCCTGACCTGCGCAAATCTGGTGGAGTATTACACCGGCGGAAGGCCGTTGGACATTACGGACGCTATGCACACGGTAACAAGCCATGATCGTGAGGCCGTGGTGGCCGCCCATGTGGTGAAGTTTAAGGGCGACAATGTGGGAACGCCGCCTTCGGAACCTTTGCAGACAGTGACGGCCAGTGCTGGGAAAGAGCGGGCGTGCAGCGGAGGGACATTCGCCGTGTGCAGGGCGCATCTGGCGAAGATACGCAGCGGTGACGATCTGGGCCACTGGCCCGAGATACGCGCCCTGTTGGATGAGTTCTGCGGCTACACGCTGGCGGAGGACGAGGTGCTTCTGCTGGAGATCAGCGGCACACTGTACTACATCGCGGATATCGGGCTTCGGATGCTGTCGCCCCGTGAGCTGTACAACGCCATGGGCTTCCCGCCGGATTACATCATTGACCGTGATTACGAGGGCAACGAGTACAAGAAAAGTGCACAAGTGGCCCGCTGCGGAAATGCCGTGTGCCCGCCCATGGCAACGGCTCTGGTGAGGGCAAACCTCCCGGAATGGTGCGGGGCGGAGATTACGACCATGGCACAGTTGACAGACTGTGTGGCAGTGTGAGGAAAATTATGAATACAGAAGTTATGTTTTCCAGCGACAAGAGCTGTTGGGAGACGCCACGGGCGTTATTCGAACAATTGGACGCAGAGTTCCATTTCGCATTGGATGCTGCTGCCAGTGATGAAAACCACAAGTGCGGGCGGTACTTTACGGAAAAGGAGGACGGCTTGCGGCAAAACTGGGGGGGCGAGACGGTGTTTTGCAACCCTCCGTACGGAAGCCGGGAAACCGGGCTGTGGACAGAGAAATGCTGGCGCGAGGGCCAGAAGCCGGGCACAACGGTGGTTCTCTTGATCCCGGCACGCACGGATCGCGCCAGTTTTCACGATTACATATTGGGGAGCGCGGAAATACGATTTCTACGCGGGCGGCTGAAGTTTGAACTATCTGGGCGTCCTGCGGGGACGGCACCTTTTCCGAGCATGATGGCGATTTGGAGAGGAGGAAGTACATGAAAGTTTACATTGCCGGGAGAATCACCGGGGACCCGCGTTATCGGGAGAAGTTTGCCGAGGCGGAGGCTGCGCTGCGGGAGGTGGGGCATATCCCGCTGAATCCTGCGGTGCTGCCGGAGGGCATGGAGGCGGAGGACTATATGCGCATTTGCACCGCCATGCTGGATTCCGCTGACGCCATCGGTCTGTTAGGCGATTGGACGGACAGCCCCGGGGCCCAACTGGAGCTACACTATGCCGACTATGTGGGAAAGAAGAAAGTGGACCTGTGGAAGATGCTGGCCGTGCGGAGGAGTACGGCGGAGTACGGCGGTGCGGGAGGAGAATGTGGGCCGAGTCCCGCAGACACCGACCCAGCCCTGATCGCCGCCCTGCGGTGCTCGGCCACGGTGGGTGGTGACAAGGACTGCGCCCACTGCGCGTATGGCCAGCGCACGGGAGACCTACTTTCGCCAGACGACCCTCCCGTCTTGCGACTATTGGAGGATGAGTATTACTGCGACTGCGACCGGATGACGCTGGCCGCCGCGCAGCGCCTGGAGGAACTGACGGAGGTAAGGACAAATGAAAAACACAAATGACATTATCCGGAGCATGGCGACATGCCTCGACATTACGGCCACCTGTGAGGCATGCATCCATATGGGGAAACGCGACGGCTTTGTGCGTCTTTGGCAGGACGCACACGATGCGCTGGTTGAGATGCAAGACCGGTGCGCACGGTACGCCGAGGAGATCATGGTGCTGCGGGAGCGGCTGGAGGGGGCGCGGAAGCATGGCTGATCCCAAGTACACCAAGACGCCCGAGCCGTGCGGCAGCTGCCGCTTCCGCGCCGAATACGGGACATGGCACTGCAACTACAGCGACATTATGGGCGTGACCAAGCACAGGATGCACCCGGAGGCGGCTCCGGGTGCCCTGGCGGGGCCGGGGTGCCTCTGCTATCAGCGGGGACGCCGGCGGCTGCGGCCCAGCAAGGTGAGCCGGAAGGCACAGAAGCCGGAGAAGCGCCCGGCTCAGGAGGCCCAGGAGGCTCGCTGGGAGGCCATGCGGATCATGTACCTGCAGGGGGGGAACGACGTGCAGATCGCGGAGGAGCTGGGATGCGCCACAGGCACCGTGCGGCACTGGCGGCACCGGAAATGCCTGCCACCCAACGGCCGGGACGGGTGGAACAAATGAAAAAGATGATTGAACTGAAACCGTGCCCGCTTTGTGGTGGGGACGTTCGCTTCGACAAGGCATACAGCTATTTTCGAGATAGTGTGATCTACTGCGACGGATGCGACATGGTGTTTACTTTGGACGATTGCTTGGCATCTGACGATGATATCGTCAGAACGTGGAACAGGAGGGTTGACAATGGCAACGGTTAAGTGTGCGCTGGGCAAGCGAGGACGACCGTCCCACGAATGGAATGACGGCAAGAAAGACCGCATCTACTGTCTCGGACGGGTTGACCCGATGACGGATGACCCGCTACCGGAGTGCTTGGCTTGCCCCGATTTTGTCGACAAGGCGCAGGATGACTTGGAGGAATTTTATGGGAGGACTGACAATGGCTGAACACATTGAGCGCGAAGCAATCAACAGGATTTGCTTCACGGACTATTTTATGGTGGATGGAGAGGTCCGGACTGAGAGCGTTGCCCTCGTGCGAGATATTGAGAAGCTGCCCGCTGCCGACGTTGCGCCGGTGGTGCGGTGCAGGAACTGCGAGCACAGCTACGATGACCCGGGCGGGTTGATCTGCTCGTATGGCGTTTGTGTCGACTGCGTTGTCCCCCCGGATTTCTATTGCAGCTGCGGCGCGAGAATGGGCGGAGGCATGAGCGAATGATTTGCTTCTACGTCATTGCCATTCTCGCGGAGCTGGTCGGCGCGGCGGAAGATTTAAGGGTGGCGTCCGGGGAAGATTTGGCCGCTATAGCGCTATGGGTACTGTGCGACATTGAGCTATGCAAATTAATTTTTAAGCGAGGAAGGAACGGTGGGAGCGGCTGAGTGCCGCTTCGCCGCCGGGAGAAAAATTTTTGAACAGGCCTGAACAAACAGCCTCTATGACTGCCCACAGCATGTGGGCAGCTCATCAGGCGGTCCGGGGATCCCCCGGGCCGTCTGATGAGCTGGATGCGACACTTATTATAATACGCGCGCGTGCGCGTATCTTGTGTGACCTTTAAGACCCTAAGTTTGCGGACACAGCCAAGAGGAGGAGCGTGATGTGGGTGATACGGACGTACAAATGCGGCAGGGTGGTGGAGAAAAGCAAGTTCTGGGCCCCGGCGGGCACCCGGGTACGGGGCGGCCGGGTAAAAGGCAATACCTCTGCTGCCAAGCACGACCAGAACGCGCGGCAGGCGGTGCGCGTGGTGGCCCGAATTCTGAACTGCAATTTTTGCCACGGGGACTTGTACGTCACCGCGAAGTTCGATGACGAGACCCTGGTGCAGATCGGCGGGGACTACAAGACCCTGACCCGGCTGCTGGGGAACTTCACAAAGCGCCTGAAGCGGCACCTGCGCCGCCAGGGGGTGGAATTGAAATGGCTGGCGGTCCCTTCGGAGAAAGACGGGGAGACCGGCAGCCCGAAGCGCCTGCACGTGCACATGGTCATCACCGGCCAGGGCATCACCTGGCGGGATGGCGCGTGGTACGTGGGAAACGCGCCGCTGGACGACCTGTGGGGCATGGGGAGCATTTACGCCGAGCCTCTGCGGGACCAGGGGGACTATACGCCCTTGGCGGTGTATATGCTGCGTCAGGCCCGGCGGGGCGTGCCGGACGCCAAGAAATACTCCTGCAGCCGGAACATGGCGAAGCCTGAGATCACCGAGCGGGTGGCCCGGACGGCCCGGGCCCTGCGCAACCCCGGCAAAACCTATCTTTTGGAATCCGGCCACTATGACGCGGAGACCGGGTGCCACTACATCCGGTATCTGCTGGACCGGGAGGACCCGGAGCGAGGGAGGGACGGACCATGAACGCAAGCGTCAACCTGTACGGCGTGTGCCCGTTTTACGCGGTGAGCGGCGATAAGCTGCAATGCAAGGACCCAGGTCAGCTCTCCGTGGAGTGGAAGTGGGGGAAAAGGCCGGAACAGGCCCGGTGGATGAGAGAATACTGCTGGAGCTATGACTACACCCGGTGCCCTATGTACCAAGCCATGGCGCAGCGGTACGAGGGCACCAGATAATGCGAAAAAATCACAGCGACGGGGAGAAAAACGGGGTCCTCGTCGCTTACAATGGTTGCAGGAGGTGGTGCGGATGGCCGCGCGGAAGATCAGCGAGAAGCAGCGAAAAAAGATCATTGCGGACTGGGCGCTGGAGGGAAGTTATCGGGCGGCGGCCCGGAAAAACGACGTGAGCCCCAACACGGTGCGCCGCCTGGTGCTGGCGGATCCCAAGGCGGCGGGAACGGCGCAGGACAAAAAACGCGCGTGCGCGCGGGATATGTTGAGCTACATGGACGGCCAGCGAGACGCGGTGTGCACCATCATCGGCCAGGGCCTGGAGGAACTCATCGACCCGGTCCGCCTGAAAACGGCGCCCATCCGCGACATTGCCACCACCATGGGCATCCTGATCGACAAGTGGACCCGGGCCCAGCAGGCAGCCCAGGGCAAGGAGCCGGTGACGGTGGAGCTGGCCAAGGAGCTGGAGGATTACAGCGAATGAAGATCACCATCGACAAGCCCAACGCCAAGCAGGAGCTTTTTTTGCGGGAGCGACACCGGTATGTGGGCTACGGCGGGGCACGCGGCGGCGGAAAGAGCTGGAGCGTGCGCACCAAGGCCAAGCTGCTGGCCCTGCGGTATCCGGGTATCCGCCTGCTGATCGTGCGGCGGAGCTATCCGGAGCTGATCAACAACCACATCAACACCCTGCGGCAGGAGTGCCTGGGTGTGGCCAAGTACAACGACCGGGATAAGGTGCTGCGGTTTGTCAATGGCAGCGTCATCGACTTCATGTACTGCGAGCGGGACCGGGACCTGGACCGGCTCCAGGGTGTGGAGTATGACGTGATCTTTCTGGACGAGGCCACACAGCTGTCCGAGTACCAGATGCGGGCCATTGCGGCGTGTCTGCGCGGCGTGAACAGCTTTCCCAAGCGGATGTATTTCACCTGCAACCCCGGCGGCCAGGGACACGCCTACATCAAGCGGGTGTTCATCGACCGCCGGTTCGAGAACGGTGAGAACCCGGAGGACTATGTGTTCATCCAGGCTCTGGTTCAGGACAACAAGGCGCTGATGGCCGCCCAGCCGGAATATGTGGCCCAGCTGGAGGCCCTGCCGGGGCACCTGCGGGAAATGTGGCTGGAGGGGCGGTGGGACGTATTCGCGGGGCAGTTCTTCGAGGACTTCCGGCTGGAGCCAGACCCAAAGCGCTGCCAGGCGGCGGGCATTACCCCGGAGGAGGCCAAGGTGCAGCGGCGGTTCACCCACGTCATCGCCCCATTCGATGTTCCCAGGGGCTGGCGGATCTATCGCAGCTACGACTTCGGCTATCAACGGCCCTTTTCCTTGGCATGGTGGGCTGTGGACTATGACGGCGCCCTCTACCGCATTCTGGAATTGTACGGCTGCACCGGGGAGCCAAACGAGGGCGTGCGGTGGACGCCGGACGAGCAGTTCCGCCGGGCGGCGGAGATCGAGCGGACCCACCCCGTGTTGGCGGGCCGGAAGATCGAGGGCGGCGTGGCGGACCCGGCCATCTGGGACGCCAGCCGGGGCGAGAGCGTCCAGGAGACGGCGGCCCGGTACGGCATCTATTTCACCACGGGCGACAACCAGCGCATAGCCGGATGGATGCAGTGCCATTACCGGCTGCAATTTGACCGAGAGGGCTATGCCCGGTGCTATATCTTCGACAACTGCAAGGCGTTTATCCGCACCGTGCCGCTGCTGATGTACGCCAAGACCAGGCCGGAGGACGTGGACACGGAGATGGAGGACCACGTGGCCGACGAGTGGCGGTATTTCTGCATGTCGCGGCCGGTGAAGCCCATCCTGGAGCAGAAACGGACCCCCAGCTGGGGCGACCCGCTGAACCAAATCACACGATACGGAGGATAAAACCATGGACGAAAACAGAGCGCTGCCCGTGAGCACAGAACGGCTGCGGGAGTGGACCCGCATTCTGGCGGACTACCGGGCGGGCAAGGCCAGCGTGGAAACCCGCATTGTGCAGGCAGAAAACTGGTGGAAGCTGCGCAACGCTACGGAGGAGGACAAAACGGCGGATTCTCCGCGCACGGGCTTCCGCAGCCGCAGCGGCTGGCTGCACAACGTCATCGCCAACAAGCACGCCGACGCCATGGAGGCCTACCCGGAACCGGCGGTGCTGCCACGGGAGCCGGGGGACCGCCAGGAGGCGGACACCCTATCGGCCATCCTGCCGGTGATCCTGGAGCAAAACCAGTTCGAGCGCACCTGGAGCAATGCTATGTGGCAGAAGCTCAAGGAGGGCACCGGCTGCTACAAGGTGGTGTGGGACAAGGACAAGCTCAACGGCCTGGGCGACGTGGCGGTGGAGCGGACCAACATCCTGAATCTGTTCTGGGAGCCGGGTGTCAGCGACATCCAGCACAGCCGGTATCTTTTCCACACGGAGCTGATGGACCGGGACCTGCTGGAGGAGCTCTATCCCCAGTGCCGGGACAAGCTCAAGGGCGACCTTTTCGCCGCCAAGCACTACAGCTACGACGACAGCGTCCGCACGGACGGCAAGTGCACGGTGGTGGAGGTATATTACCACGTGGGCCGGGTGCTGCATTACTGCAAGTTTGTGGGGGATATCGTGCTGTATGCCACGGAGAACGAGACGGAGGCCCCCACCCGGCAGGTGACCCAGGAGGGCATTGACGGCCCGGTGACGGCGGAGATCGCCACTGGACGCCCGGTGGCGGAGCGGGGCCTGTACGACCACGGTAAATACCCGTTCGTGCTGGACCCGCTGTTTCCGGTAGAGGGCTCCCCCTGCGGATACGGCTACGTGGACCTGTGCAGGTCCCCTCAGGAGGAGATCGACCTGATGCGCAGTGCCATGATAAAAAACACCGTGGCCGGGGCCACGCCCCGCTATTTCATCCGCGCCGACGGCGGCATCAACGAGGAAGAGCTGCTGGACGTGAACCGGCCCATTGTCCACGTCACTGGCAACCTGGGCGAGGACGCACTGCGGGTGCTGGACTACAACGCGCTGCCGGGGAATTACATCAACATGCTGCAGGAGACGGTGCAGGAGCTGCGGGAAACCAGCGGCAATACGGAGACGGCCGCCGGCTCCACATCGGCGGGGGTAACGGCGGCCAGCGCCATTGCGGCCCTGCAGGAGGCCAGCGGCAAGGGCTCCCGGGATTCCACCAAGTCCGGCTACCGGGCATACCGGGAGATCGTGCTGCTGTGCATCGATCTGATCCGGCAGTTTTATGACGCGCCCCGGCAGTTCCGCATAACCGGCAAGGACGGGCGGGAGCAATTCGTGAGCTACGACAACAGCGGACTGCAGCCCCAGCCCCAGGGCAGCGCCTTCGGGGTAGACCTGGGGTACCGGGTGCCGGAGTTCGACATCAGCGTGCAGGCACAGAAGCAGACGGCATACACGGCAATGGCCCAGAACGAGCTGGCCCTGCAGTTTTACCAGCTGGGCTTTTTCGATCCGGCCCAGACGGACCGGACGCTGATGTGCCTGGACATGATGGACTTTCGGGGCAAGGAGCAGCTGACGCAAAAGATCCGGGCCATGGGCAACATGTATGACAAGCTGCAGATGGTGCTGCAATATGCGGCCACCCTGGCCCAGCAGCACGGAGACGCGGCGGCCATGCAGCAGCTGGCGGTCATGGGCGGTGGAACGGCCGCGGCTCAGGGCTCGGCGGCGGGACAGGAGCCCGTTTCCGTGCCCCAGACGAGCCGGGAGGAAAACGCCATGGTAACCAAGGCCCGGAGCCAGGCCAGAGAGGCCTCCCAGCCGGGAGGCGGCGCGTGATCCGGGTGCGGTATGACTGGAACCCGGCGGTGGGCCGCCTGCGCCTGACCGTCCG
>OLNX01001780.1_pt1 | contig 17607 bp, 16 predicted proteins | sample 1672611 | NCBI WGS metagenome assembly OLNX01 (sample SAMEA3136705, study PRJEB25190) | human gut metagenome | reverse complement strand
CCAGAAGAGACCGATGCCGAAAAGCGGCAGGCTCTCCTTGCAGAAGGCGACAAAGCCGTTCACATGCAGGAAGGCACGCGCCCCGTCCGGCAGCGCGGCGAGCAGATCCAGCACCGCCGCGGCCAGCGTGAACGCCGTGACCGAAACGAACACGCGCTTGTCGTAGTCAAAGAAATGTCCGAACAGGCTCAGCAGCATGAGCGTGATCGTGAGCGGATAGAGGAACATGAGCACCGGCACGGAATAATCGATGATCTGCGTCAGGCCGACGTTGGTGATCAGCAGCGACACAACGCTGAACACGATCGCCCACGCCTTATAGCTCATGGACTTCGGGAACAGCACGCGGAAGATCTCCGCGCAGCTCGTGACAAGGCCGATGGCCGTCTTGAGGCAGGCGAGCGTCACCGTAACGGCGAGGATGACCTGTCCGGCGGTGCCGAAATAGTATCCGGCGATATCCGCAAGCGCGATGCCGCCGTTGGCGCTCACGGCGAACGCGCCGCGGCTCTGCGCACCGATGATCGTCATGGCAAGATAGATGAGCCCCATAAACACGCACGAGAACACGCCCGCGCGCACGGTGTTGCCCGCGACGGCGGCGTCGTGCTTAATGCCCAGATCGCGGATGACGCCCACAACGATCACGCCGAACGCCAGCGAGGCAAGCGCGTCCATCGTATTGTAGCCGTCCAGAAAACCGGCGGAGAAGGCGCTGGAGGCGTATGCGCCCTCCGGCGCGACCGACGAAACGGCAGCGACAGGCTTTACGAGCGCCGTGACAACGAGCACGGCAAGGAACACAAGGAACAGCGGGTTGATGATCCGCCCGACCCATGTGAGGATCTTGCTCGGGCGCAGCGAGAAGAACAGCACGAAGGCGAAGAACGCCGCCGAAAAGACAAGCAGATACAGCCACTCCGGCGAATCCGCGCCCAGCAAGGGCGTGATGCCGGTTGTGAACGAAACGGTCGCGCATCTCGGGATGGCGAAGAGCGGGCCGATGGTCAGGTACAGAAGGCAGGTAAAGAAAATGCCGTAGCCCTTGCCGACCTTGCTCGAGAGCGTCTGCAGGCCGTCGGAATGCGTGATGCCGATGGCGGCGACGCCGAAGATAGGGATACCAACCGCCGTGATGATAAAGCCGATCATGGCGACGACCGCGTTGCGGCCGGCCATCTGGCCGAGATGTACGGGGAAGATCAGGTTGCCCGCGCCGAAGAACATTCCAAACAGCGTTCCGGCGACGAGAATCTTCTGCCGGAAGGTCAATTTTTTAGTAGTCATGGGATAATCAACTCCTTTGTGTTGAAAATATTACACCCTGCACTTGAAAAAGAGAAACGCTCGGTTATAATAGGTATATTACAAATCAAAATACCCTTTATAGGAGTGGGGATATGGACAGCAAAAAATTTGAAATTCTGATGACCGCCGTCAACCTCGGCAGCTTTTCCAAAGCGTCTGAGGTCGTGGGCTACACACAGTCGGGGCTGACGCACCTCATCAACGGTCTGGAGCGCGAGATCGGCATGAAGCTCATCCGGCGCGACCACAGCGGTATTTCGCTGACAGAGGACGGGGAGGCGCTGCTGCCCGCGATCCGCGAATACCTCAGCGCGACGGCGAAGCTCGAAAACCAGATCGAGACCATCACGCAAAAGCGGACGGCGACGATCCGAATCGCCGCTTATGCGAGCCTTGCCATGCACTGGATGCCGGAAATTCTGTACCGCTTCCGCCGCGTGTGTCCGGAGACCGACGTGGATCTTCGCATGGTGGACCACGAGCTCGAACCCTTTGAGCTGCTCGAGGAGGGGCGCACGGACGTCATCTTTGCCGCGCGGCAGAGCCACATCAACTGCGACTGGACACCGCTCTACTACGACGCGATGTACGCCATCCTGCCGGAGGACTATCCCACCGGCAGCGAAGAGACCTTCCCCATCGAGGAATTCGACGGAAAAGAATTCCTGATGCCCTACGGGCGCTTCGACATCGACGTGAACGCTGCGCTGAGTCCCAAAAAGGTGAAGCCGAATATCCGCCCCTGCCATGTGGACGATGAAACGGTCATCCGCATGGTCAGCAAGGGCCTTGGCATCACAATGATGACGGAGATCATGATGCGCGGGCGGACGCACGGCGTAAAGACGCTGCCGGTCAGCCCGAAAACGGGACGGGAGCTCGGCATCGGTATGCACCTGAGCAAGAACACGCCAGAGGAAATTCTGCGTCTGCGCGAGTGCGTGCTTGATTTCACGCGCGAGCTGATGTGAAAATTTCCCATCCGCGATTTAGAAACGGCTGCCCTATCAAAAAAGTAAAGCAGGGCGCTTGCCTAAAAGGCAAGCGCCCTGCTTTGTCGATTTTGGGAATGGTCTTATCCTTCGATTTTTGCCGAAGCCGCGCCATCACTCTTTTGCAGATGCGCATAGCGGCGCGAGGGGCGGAAGTACAGCACCGCTGCCAGCATTAGAAGCGCCGTGGTCGCAAGGCTGATGGGGAAGACCAGCATGATGTTCATAAACGTCTTGTACTGCGGGAAGACCCAGCGCAGCCAGCTCAGGCGGACGCCGCAGACGCCCAGCATCGTCAAAACGGCGGGCGGCAGTGAAATTTCAAAGCCGCGCAGGTAGCCGGAAAGCACCTCGTAGCAAAGGCTGAACAGGTGCGACGGCATGATCAGCATGAGGCGAATATAGCCCGTCTCTACCACCTGCGGGTCGCCGTTGAAGATGGTGAGCAGCGACTTTCCGAAAAAGAGGATCAGAGCGATGGCGACGCCGAGGCTGATGATGCCCTCGAGAAGACACAGCAGCAGCGTTTTCTTGCAGCGCTTGATCTCGCCCGCGCCAAAGTTCTGTCCGACGAATGTCGTGCAGGCCTGCGAGAAGGAGTTGAGGATATCGTAGGTGATGACCTCAATGTTGTAGGCCGCGCTCGACGCCGCCATGACGACCGTGCCGAGGCTGTTGATCGCGCCCTGAATGACGATATTCGCGATGGAGAACATCGCGCTCTGCACACCCGCAGGAACGCCGATGCGCAGAATTTGCTTGAGGCACAGCCCGTCGATGCGCAGCTTTTTCGGCTCAAGGCGGATGACCTTGTCCGTTTTAAGCAGGAACCCCCACAAGATCGCCGCGCTGACCGCGTTCGACAGCACCGTTGCGATCGCGACGCCGTCCACGCTCATGTGGAGCACAGCCACGAAGAAGAGGTTCAGGATCACGTTCAGAACGCCGGAGGCCGTCAGCGCGATCAGCGGAATTTTCGTCTCGCCCACGCTGCGGAAGACCGCCGCTTCAAAGTTGTAGAGCAGGATCACCGGCAGGCCCGCAAGATAGATGCGCAGGTACAGCAGCGCCAGCGGGAACACATCGTCCGGCACATTCAGCTGATTCAGCAGCGGAACGGCGAACAGCTCACCGATGACCGCCGCGATCAAACCGCCCAGCACCGCCACGACGATGGAGGTGTGCACCGCGTGGTGCACCATCGTGTCGTTCTTTTCGCCGATGGCGTGCGCGATCGTCACGTTCGCGCCCAGCGCGATGCCGATGAACAGGTTGACGATCAGGCTGATGATCGAGCTGTTTGTGCCGACGGCCGCGACCGCCACAGTGCGGAGCTCGCCGGTAAAGTTGCCGATGACGGCGATGTCTGCGGCGTTGAACAGCTGGCTCAAAATCGCCGTGGCCGCCACCGGAACGGCAAAGCGCGGGATCTTATCCCAGAGCGTCCCGTGGAGCATATCCAATGATTTTTTCTGCGCTGCAGCTTTCAACTCTACCGCCCCTTTTCGCAATTTGTCTGGCCCATGATATCACGCTTTGGGCCAAATGCAAGAGGCAGAAAAGCCAAAAGTGGAGCACAGCGCAAAGAATGCTTTGTTTTGCTGCGAAAAGCGCGGATACTCACAGGCATTCCTGCAAAATTTCGTAGATCTCGTCGTGCGTCAACTTTTTGCAGCAGCCAGCGGTGATGTTGGTAGAATCCGCCACGGCGCGGAAGTCGGTGTCGGCGGGGATGCCAAGCTCTGCAAAGCTGGTCGGCAGACCGATTTCCTTAATAAACGCGGCCAGCGCGTCGATACCGGCAGCCGCGGTCTCCCCGTCACTGCCCTTGGGCGCAATGCCCCAGACGTTCTGCGCCCAGCGGGTGAACCGCGCCGTGCCGGATTTGTAGATGTGGCGGTACAGAACGGGATGGATCACCGCCAGGCTTGCTCCATGGTTGCAATTGGTGTAAGCGCCCAGCTGGTGTTCGATCTGATGCGCCTGAAAATCCGTGACCTTGCCGATCTTCAGCACGCCGTTCTCTGCCATGGCGGACGCCCGCGCCAGCTTCGCACCCTCCTGCACCTTGGCATAGGTGGGGTTCGACATGATACCGGAGAACTCCACGATGCGCTTGCCTGCGGCATTCAGGATACCCATGATCTCATCGTACACGCCGTTGCGCTTGATGGAACCGCCGCCATAGGCCAGCATGACGGTTTCGCCAAAGTTTGCGAGCAGGCCGCCGAGGTACTCCTTCACGCCGCCTTTGCCGAAATATACCTTGGTCTTGTTTTCAAAAATAAAGTTATTCATCATAACGCATCCTCTCTGACCGTTTTTCTTGCGGTATTCGCCGCTGTTTGCTATCATTGCCGATGGCAACTTCCGGTTGATACTGCCGATTATCAATACCGGTTGTAACAACCGGTCAAGAGGTTTTTGAGGAAAAAACACAATTTTTACGCAGCAGAGAGGGATTACCATGCGCTACACCATGATGCAGGTCTGCAAGGAAACGGGCATGACCTATCAGGCCTTAGAATTTTACTGCAACGAGGGGCTTGTCCCCAACGTCAAGCGCGACAAAAACAACCGCCGCGTGTTTGACGAGCGGGACGTCGCGTGGATCAGCAGCCTGACGCGCCTGAAAAAATGCGGCATGAGCATTCAGGAGATGAAGGACTACCTCGCCCTCTGCCTGCAAGGCGAGCGCACCATCCCGCAGCGCAAGATCCTGCTGGCGCAGAAGCAGGAGGCGCTGCGCGCAGGCATTCGGGAATTGCAGGACAGCGTCGCCTATATCGACTGGAAGCAGAATTTTTACGACGAAGTGCTCTCCGGCAAGCGGCCGTATGAGAGCAATCTTATTCGGGTGGAAAAATAGGCGCAAGGCTGGCGTCAGCATAAAAAGCAGGAGGCGTACCGCTCGGTATCGCCTCCTGCTTGCATTCCTGCCGTATTTCATCCCAGCGCCACGTCGAGCACCATCATCAGGCTGAAGCCCACGGCGAAGAACACCGTGCCGATGTTGGAGTGCGCGCCCTGCGACATTTCGGGGATCAGCTCTTCGACGACGACATAGAGCATCGCGCCCGCGGCGAAGCTCAGAAGATACGGCAGCGCCGGAACGATGAGCGACGCGGCGAGTATCGTCAGCACCGCGCCGATGGGCTCGACGATGCCCGAGAGCACGCCGCCCCAGAAAGCTCTTGCTTTGCCCATGCCCTCGGCGCGCAGCGGGAGCGAAATGATCGCCCCCTCGGGAAAATTCTGGATCGCGATGCCGAGTGAGAGCGCCAGCGCGCCCGCCGCCGTGATCTGTGCGCTGCCGGAGAGATAGCCCGCATACACCACGCCGACGGCCATGCCCTCGGGGATGTTGTGCAGTGTGACGGCCAGCACCATCATCGTCGTGCGCTGGAGTTGGCTCTTCGGCCCCTCGACCTGCCCGCTCTTGGCGTGCAGGTGCGGGACGACGTGGTCGAGCAGCAGCAAAAAGAGAATGCCGACCCAAAAGCCGAGAAACGCCGGCAGAAACGAGAGTTTCCCCATCGCCGACGACTGCTCGATGGCGGGGATCAGCAGGCTCCAGACCGAGGCCGCGACCATCACGCCCGCGGCAAAGCCCGTCAGCGAGCGCTGCACAGCGTCGCTGAGCGACTTTTTCATGAAGAACACGCACGCCGCGCCGAGCGACGTGCCGAGAAATGGGATCAAAATGCCGTAAAATGCTTCCATGTCGTTCACCGTCTTTTCTGTGTGAAATATCAATTCTGTTAAATACATCTAACTTCTGGACATAGTATACCAGCGAAAGCCGCGGGATGCAAGTGCCGCGGGACACAGAATGGGAACAGTCTGTCGCAGCGGACGGGGCGAGAAAGCGTATGTAGCAAAGAAAATATCGCAAAAATTTGAAAACCGCTCTTGCAATGCGAAAATCGCTGTGCTACAATACACAAGGTCGATTACCTTCCCGAAGGCAAGCGGGAAAGCAGGATATATTGGAAAGCTGCCCTGCGGCGGCTTTTCAAAAGACTGCAAGTTAGAGCAAACTAACCGCTTGCGCCGCGCCGGTGGGAACATCATATCAATAGGAACAGTGCCGCCTGATTTCAGGCGGCACTGCTTTTTGCGTTTTCGTGAAAAACAAAATGTTCAAACTTTCCTTTAGTTTTTTAGGTTGGCGGGCAATAATGACCTCGTTCCAAGGGGGAAGCGAAAAACGACAGCCCCGCGGAAGCATTTGGGATGGACCTTTTGCGTGGAAATATCAAAACGCTTTACTTCAAATACTTGTCGGCGGCGTTCGGCAGCGCGCTGATCTCCAGCATCTACGGCATCGTCGACATGGCGATGGTGAGGGCCTGATGGCACGGCGGCGCTGGCTGCGGTCGCGCCGGTGTGGAACGTTATTTACAGCATTGGCCTTCTCGTGGGCATCGGCGGCAGTGTGATCTTCAGCACGAAGCGCGGCAGCGGCATGAGCGCCGACGGTGAGGACGAGCAGTATTTCACCGCAGCGGTCATCGGCTCGGCCATTCTGGCGGCGTTCGCGTGGGTCGGGCTCATCCTCTTCGAGCGTCCGCTTCTGATGTTTTTCGGCACGGATGAGACGCTGCTCGCCCTCGCGCAGCGGTACATGATCCCCGTTAAAGTTGTATTCCCACTGTTCCTCTTCAATCAGATGCTCGCGGCATTTCTGCGCAACGACGGCGCGCCCGCACTTGCGACGCTTGGTGTGCTGTCGGGCGGCATCTTCAATGTGCTCGGCGACTGGTTCTTCGTCTTCCCATGCGATATGGGCGTTTACGGCGCGGGTCTTGCCACGGCGCTGGGCTCGGCGGTGTCGTTCCTCGTGATGCTGACGCACTTTGCGAGCAGGAAGAACACGCTGCGCCTCGTGAAACCAAAGAGGCCTGCGCGCAAGCTGTGGAAGATCGCCGTCACGGGCTTTTCGAGCTTCTTTATCGACATGGCGATGGGTATTCTGATGTGCTCTTCAACCGCCAGATCATGCAATACCTCGGCTCGGACGCGCTTGCGATCTACGGCCCCATCATCAACGTCAGCACATTCGTCCAGTGCTGCGCGTACAGCGTCGGACAGGCATCCCAGCCCATCATTTCGACGAATTTCGGCGCGGGGAAAGAGGCTCGCATCCGCGAGACGCTGTGATATGCGCTGTGGACGGTCGTTTTTTTCGGCGTTTTCTGGACGGCGCCGAGCGTGGCGTGCCCGAATCTCTACATCCGCATTTTTATGAGCCCGACGGAGACGATCTTGGCGATGGCCCCGGCCATCATCCGCGCGTATGCGATCTCATTCCTGCTGCTGCCGTTCAACATCTTCTCGACGTATTATTTCCAGGCCATCTTACAGCCGAAGGCGGCGTTTATCATGTCGGTCGCGCGCGGACTCGTCATCAGCGGTGCACTGATCCTGATGCTGCCGCTTCTTGCGGGCGCGGATTCGCTCTGGTTCGCCATGCCCATCACGGAGCTTGTCACCGCCGTTTACGCTGCGGCGTGCATCCGCAGATACACCGCGCGGCTCGACGCAAAAGCCACTTGACGAAGCGCGGCCACCGCCGTATAATCATGGCGGAATTTTAACGAACAGGAGCCAAAATGTAACCATGCAGCTTGATCGACCGCACGGGCAGATGTCCGATTCGTTCCTGATGTCCGCGTTTATCATTTTATCCGGCGGATTGCAGGACGCCTATACCTATTGCTGCCGCGACAAGGTGTTTGCCAACGCGCAGACGGGCAACATCGTGCTGATGAGCACACACCTTTTTGCAGGTGACTGGGCAGGTGTTTTCCGCTATTTTGTGCCGCTGATCTCGTTTATGGCGGGCATTTTTGTGGCGGAATGCGTCCACCGCCGCTATAAGTGCATGGAAAAGGTGCACTGGCGCCAGCTCATCATTCTGGCCGAGATCGTGCTGCTGTTTTTTGTCGGCTTCCTGCCGCAGGAGGTCAACACCTTTGCAAACGCGCTCGTCTCGTTCGTCTGCGCGATGCAGGTGCAGACCTTCCGCAAGGTGCGCGGCCACGCCTACGCGAGCACCATGTGCATCGGCAACATGCGCAGCGGCACCGAGGCGCTGTGCGTCTACTTCCACACGCACGACCGCGAGGTGCTGAAAAAGGCACTGACGTATTTTGGCGTCATCGGTATTTTTGCCGTCGGCGCGGGGCTTGGCAGCGTCCTGACGGCGCGCTTTGCCGAAAAGGGCATCTGGGTGTCCTGCCTGCTGCTCGCAGTCAGCTTTTTGATGATGTTTGTGCGCGAGGAAGAGAAGAAATAAGAGGCTTTTTGAAAGATGGCTCTGTATGCAGATCGGTTTCTGCATGCTTTTGTAAAAAAAGGAGAGGACGCTGCTGCGTTCTCTCCTTTTCCTTTTGCGTTCGTTACGCGAGCGGCTTGCCGCTGAAGACGGGGAAGATGTTGAACTCGCCGTAGTCGGCGATGCGGTCCGTGTGCTTGAGCGTCTCCATGTCCTCACTCGAGATGGTGAAGTCCACGGCGGCGTTGCTCGCCATGTGGTCGGGGTTGGCCGTCTTCGGCAGCGCGACCGCGCCGAGCTCGATGACATAGCGGATGCACAGCTGCGCGGCGTTGATGCCGTACTTTTTCGCCATCTCCGCGATGGCGGGGTTCTTGAGCGCCTCGCCATGGGCGATGGGGGAGTAGGCCTCCACCTGGATGCCCTGCTCGCGGCAGTAGTCGAGCAGCGCGAGGTCGGTGTTGCTGATGTGCAGCAGGATCTGGTTGACCATCGGCTTTACGCGGCAGTCGGAGAGCAGATTTTCAAGGTCGCCGCGCAGAAAGTTCGACACGCCGATGACCTTGACCTTGCCCTCGCTTTGCGCATCCTCGAGCGCGCGCCAGACGGCTTTATTTTCTTCAGAATAGCGCTTTTCGACGCGAAACTGGTTCCACGGCTGGGGAGAGTGGATGATCATCTGGTCAAGGTAGTCAAGGCCCATCTTCTCGAGCGTTTCGTCGATGGACTTTTTGGCCTCGTCATAGGTTTTGAGCTCCGCGGCCACCTTGCTGGCGACAAAAAGCTCCTCGCGCGGAACGCCGCAGGTGCGCACGCCCTCGCCCACGCCGCGCTCGTTGCCGTAGGCCTGCGCGGTATCGATGAGGCGGTAGCCGAGCTTCACGGCGGTGCGGACGGCCTCGGCGGCCTGATCGTCGTCGATGAACCAGGTGCCAAGGCCGAGCTTGGGGATGCCCAGGCCGTTTTCGAGCGTATAAGTTTCGTTTAAGATCATGGAAATTGCCTCCGATTACAGCTTATTGTACTCTTCGTCCGAGACCGGCTCGCACCACTCGTTCCGGCAGTTTTTGCCGGGGACTTCAACGGCGATGTGGCTGAACCAGCTGTCCTTTTTCGCGCCATGCCAGTGCTTCACGTTCGCGGGGATCATGATGACGCTGCCCTCGTGCAGGCTGACGGCATCCTTGCCCTCTTCCTGATACCAGCCCTCGCCCGCGGTGCAGAGAAGGAGCTGTCCGCCGCCGGAAGTCGCGTGATGGATGTGCCAGTTGTTGCTGCATTAAACTGGACTACACCCTCACAATCCCCCGGATTTACTGGTTTGAACGCAATACAAAACTGTATTTTCTGTACCCTTTTCGATGAAGTTCTGCTACTTTCTATTTTTCCTTTTCTTCAACATCCCATACTTCTTTTGCCAGATTAAACACAGCCCATCCATTTGGCCAACCTGCATAAAATGCTACATGAGTAATAATCGCAGCAATCTCTTTCTGTGTTACTCCATGATCTTTTGCATTCTGAAGATGGAACTTTAAAGAAGAATCTGTAATTCCCTGTGCCATTAATGCTACAACTGTAATAATACTTCTTGTCTTAAGATCAATATCTTCATTATTCCAGTTTTCTCCAAAAAGAACATCATCATTAAAATGCGCGAACTCAGGAGCGAATTCTCCAAGAGCATTTCTTCCTGCTGTCTGAACAATTTTTGCCATTATTCTCATCCTCTACTTTCTTCAATTAATAAATTCTTTTATTTTAATTTGTTATACTCTTCTTCCGGTAAAAACTCTAACCACTCATTTGAAGCACCCTCTGCCGGAACTTCAACAGCAATATGCTGGAACCAACTATCCTTTGTTGCACCATGCCAATGTTTTACTTCTGGTGGAATATTCACAACATCTCCTGCTTTTAACTCACGAGCCGGCTTTCCTTCTTCCTGATACCATCCTCTTCCACCTGTAACTAACAGAATCTGTCCACCCTTATGATGTACGTGGAATGCATTTATAGTCTTTGGTGCAAATGTTACTAATCCTACCGGAACTCTCTCAGTAGTAAGCATATTCAGATAACATTCACCTGTAAAATATTTTGCAAATGCAACATTTTCTTCTCCAAGTTCAAATACTGCTCCACCGCCAAGATCTTTTTTCATTTTTTCCATATCCATAAGATTTACCTCCTTCATTTCACTATCTATATCCTACAACTTAAAGTAAACTCCAGGTCAATAGTTTTTTCCTATTCACTCTGAATACTGTAGAATTTTTTAACTATATTTATCTTACCCCACATTTATCTTTTATGTCCAATGCCTATCATTTATCTTTTATTATGCCTTTCAAGCATAATTCAGCAATATATTAAAATTATCATAGCCTATATCACAAGCCAAAACAGGTCTACTTCTTTGCAGACCTGCTTTGGCTTATAGTATAGACTTTTAAAGCTGTTTTATAAGATTCAATTCTTTTCTTGCTAATGCCTTTTTCAATTTCTCATTCTCTTTTTTCAAATTTTCATTCTCATATTTCAGTTTTCGAACCTGTTGTTGCAGTAGTTCCATCTCTCTTTCCATTGCCTGATCAATAATCGTTCTCCTTGGATCTATCATTCCTGCCTGTTGTTCTAATGCACGATCAATTTCACTTCTGACAATCGGATTTTTATAAAAGAATCCTCTGGACAACCCAGTTTTTTTCATCAGTTTTGGAATCGAAACCTTTTCTTTTTCTACTACCATCTCTCTTATGGTATTTACCGCACTTGTTACTTTTTCTTCGCTTTTCTTCTTATTTAATTCTAGCATTTTGTCGTATTTGTTCATATTCCTCTCCCCATCCGTCTAAATTTGCTAAAATAACATTTGACATATAATTTCGTGCTTCTCTTGTTTCATCCGCCATACTTTGATTGCTCATCTTACGGTAATACTTGACAGTTTTTACATTTTTATGCCCGATAAGCTTTGATATCGTCCAGTCATCAACATGTAATTCTGTTAATTTCACCCCATAGGTATGTCGGAATAAATGTGATCCAAATCCAAATAATTCTCCCTGATCATCTCGCAAATCATTTTCGTAAATCATACGGATGACCTTTTCCCGTAATGTCTGATAATTTAATGGTTTTTGTGGATTATCTTTATTTGCAAATATGTATATGCTTTCTTTATAATTCTGCTCTGCATAGACAATTGCTTTTTTTATTAACTGAGCAACTTCTGCACTGACAGGCTTCTCAAATCTTCTGCTTTTAGGCTGATAAATAATCACCATATCCTGATTATCCCTTCTATAAAGGCAGTCTTTCCTCATAGTTAATGTATCTGATATTCGGTTTCCTAATAATTGATGTATAATCAACGCTCTGGCTATTTGTTCTTCCAGCTTTACAATATGTGCATTTAATCTTTTCAATTCACTATCAGAATAATATTTAAATTCCCCCCGCCGTTCCGGTGGAAAATCTGATTTTATAAATAATCTTCCTAATTGCTCCCATCCATATATCTTTCCAACTGTCTCCAGCACATCCCTTAATTTGATTAAATCATCCCTTTTTCCGTTTCCGCTTTCCACTTCTATTTTCAAATAAATCAAAAATTTTTCTATGATATTTCTATCAATTTCTTCGCAGGAATCCACTTGAGGATATTTCTCTTTTAGATACTTTGAAAACTTATTCATTACTGATACTTCTCGCGTAACAGTCGCAATTGCTTCATATTGTAAATGATAGTAAATTGCCTTCTTCATTTCTTCCCGAATGTCTGGCTGTTCAATTTTTCTAAAATTGATTGTTTTATGATTTACAATCGGATTAGACCTGATTATAATCGGAAGCCTCTCCAAATACCAAATATCTTTTGTCAGTTCATTTGTTTCCGACAAATCAACTGTAAATTGTATAATATTTTCAAAATATCTTATTAAAGCTACTTTTTCCACAGATTCATTCTGATATACTCTTTTTTTCGCTTTGGTTAATGCTCTGCCTTTCTGTAACATCCATGCTTTTAACTGTTTAATCCAAACATTCTCGTCTCTTTCCATCAGGCTCTTTACCTGATTTGATGGCTTTTGCAGGAACTCGCATAAACTATTAAAATAATTTCGTTCTGTCTTAATTGTTAAAATAGATACTTTTGTTCCCCTATATCGGATGTAGTTTTCAAATTCTTTTCTCAATGTTTCCTCTGGAAGTTTTCCTAAATCAAAATATTGTTCTTGATTTAATTTTCTCTTCTGTTCATCTGTAGCACGCTTATAACAATCTAATTGTGAATATTCAACTCTTTCGTTCATCCTTCTCTCCTTTCTGCACATAGGACAGTAAGCTATTCTTCTCATCTGAAAAATATTCCTCATTCCTTCTTGCTATTTTTTTTGGCATATAATCAATATACTGCATTGTCATTTCTTCATAATTATGCCCCAGATAATCCCGGATTCCCTGTCGTGACACTCCATGATCATAAAGATTGGTCGCTACCGTATGTCGATAATCATGCGACTTAAACAGGTATTCACCATTTTGTATGTCGCACGCTGCACAATACTTTTTCATTTGTTCATTAAAGGTAGATTTTGAAAACGCTCCACCCTTTCGATTCTGGAAAATATAATCTTCTTTTGCGATTCTATTCTTATTAAGGTATACCTGCATAAGATCATATAACGCTTCCGGTATTGGAACTCTTTTATAATTCTTCATTTTGACCTGGTATATTTTCATCCAATAATCGCCTTTTTGACGATAGTATGCATCTCCTTTCAGCGTACACACTTCGCTGATTCTCAGACCAATACACCATAAATGTAAAAACATCATTCTCAGATGTTCTGGAAAATTAGATAATTTTTGGATAATCTCCATATATACATCTTCTTCTACGCATCTGTCATGATGTACCAGTATCTGTTTTTCCCAATAGTATTCTGCACGAAATGGTACTTTATCTACATATCCTCTTACCTCAAGAAATTTGAAAAAGTATTGTATACTCGTTACTTGAGTATTAAAAGTTTTCGCCTCATTAGCATCTTCCTGCCGCTTTTTTAAATATTGATCAATTCTTTCTGCGTCACAGGTAGTTACTTTCTGTTGCTCATCGCTTATCTCTTTTAAAAAATTACGAATGATCCGGAATTTCTCATAGACAGTACTTATTGCCATCTCTCCAATTCCTATTTCATACTTCATATATTCCTGAAGTAGTTTTCGATTTTCCGGATGTAGCACTTCTCTAAATGATATTCTTTCCACCGGATCACTCGGATTTAATCTTTCTTTCGGAATTTTAAACTTTTCCAAATACCATATCGTTGCATCCCAGCGAATTTCTTTTGTTTGTAAAAATGTGATCCTACAGGCAAGGCCAACAATACTCCGCAGCCTATTTCTTCTCTGTTCATTTTCAATTTTCCGTTCCAGAAATATCTGGAAATCCTCTTCCTGTACTTGTTCCAGACAGTTAATATCTTCTATTTTGCGAAGTCTGCAAAATTCATAAAATATATGTAATCCCGTCAGCTTTTGTTCTCTCACTCTGGACGGTTCGTAATTTTCTAAAATAAATTCTAAAACATCAAAAATTTGACGTTTCATCTTTTCACTGGAATCTATCTGGAAATCCCATACCATATTACTGCGATTTTTGACCCGCTCCACTGACAGAACAATCTTTTGATCCGAATGATAAGGAATAAATAAAATAGTATTCTTATACGTCCACTGACATTCCAGCCTTCCCATCGGAGTTTCGATCCGTTTTCGAATATACTCTTGTTTGACTTTATCAAATATTCTTAGATATCTTGAAACACTTTTTTCTTTTATCAGTTCAGACATATAAACTTCATATTTTTTTCTCAAGATATAATCCATCTCAGAAATATGTTCAATTTCTTCATCTGCCAGAAATTCTACCAACATTCTATATGTGACATCCATAACATTAAGTTCCATTATTTCAGTCACTTCATTCCGTAGCTGCTGTATTCGCCTGTTTCGTTCCTCTGATTTTTCTATCCATTGTTGTAGAACTGCAGGCATTCCAATCACCTCCTATAGTAGTTCGTCAATCCCGTACAATGCCGTGTTCTTCTTATAAAACTCCTGACTTGCTTCCAGTAATTCATCATCTACTATATCCAAATAGTTAATTGTTGTCTGAATATGACGATGTCCATAAGCAATCTGTATCAATTCCAGTGCCCATCCTGCTTTTCTTCTTTCGTTTCCAAAATAATGTCTCAGCATATGTGGTGTAATTTTAATCCCTGTTTTCTTTTCCATTCTCTTCAACATCGCATAGACGGCATCTACTGTTAATGGATTGCCGACAGTTCTTCCCGAAATATTTACAAAAAGATACGATTGATGTTGAAGTATTTTTCTATATTCTGCAATGTAACAATTTAAAAACTGAAATGTGTCTGCACTGATTTTCGCACTTCTGTATTCTGCATTTTTAGCTCTCGCACCATTTTCATTATCCTCTCGAAAATATACCCGAATCACTTGATTACTATAATCAATGTCATTCATATAGTTGATTCCAAGGATTTCTCCAATTCGATATCCTGTTTCTGCCAGTAAAAGGATTAGCAGTCTGTCTCTAATATTTGTACATGCTTTTAATATTTCTATAATCTCATCCTTTTTTGCTGTCCTCGCTTTGTGTTCTTCTTCTTTCAAATAGCCTTTAAAACTTCTTGAACGTATCGTTTTCTTTAGACCAACTGAATCTACTGCTGTAAACTGGCTATATGATAATACTCTTAATCCACCAAATTGGCTAAATTCCTCTTCTATAAAAACATAGAACCTGAACACATCTTTTAAATATGCGTTACAGGTTCCGTTATTCGGTAAGATATTCATTTTACCTGAAGTATGTTTCCCAGCTTTCAACCAATATAGAAACTCTACAAAATATTTTGTCTGTTCAGTAAAAGACATTTCATATACATCTGTAAGCTTCTTTTCTTTTTCCTCTATATATTCAAGATAATATAAAATGGAGCAACCGGATCTGCGTACCGTATTTGGTGAACACTTAGCTTTTGTCATATGCATCAGATATTTTGTTGGCAGTAGAACGATATCCCATGTTTCTGTATCCCTTATAAAGAAATAGGTTATAGATCCCTCTTTCTGTTTATTCATCTCATATCGTTTCATGCTGCTCACCGCCTTTCCTCTAACGCTATACACAGTATACCCACTTCATGCCGAAATAGCTATTCATCAATACCAACAATCCCACCGAAAACGCCATTGAAATACCACCAAACTTTTCGTGCTAAATCTGCTATTTCTGTAGCAGAACCACGAACGGTTACAGGTAGTATTCCACGCCTTTCCGGTTTCGGATAAAGTGCTGGATATCCTTGATGTCTTTTGCCATCTTGCAGCTTGGAAGCGCACACATCACTTCCTCATGATACCTGCCGCCTTCTCCTGCACGCTCGTCTAAAATGGACACGACACAAGTATCTGTCTCGGTGCGGAGCGCCCGTCCGAATCCCTGTCTTAGTTTTTTCTGCATGTCTGGAACAATCACTGCCTGAATATAATCTTTCAGGCTGGCATATTCCTTCTTCTGTGCTTCGCTGATGGGATCAGGAACAGCAAAGGGCAGTTTTACTATAATCAGCGAAGATACCATATCTCCAGGGAAGTCTACTCCTTCCCAACAGGAGCCGGCTGCAAAAAGGACAGCATTGTCCATCTGTTTAAATCTTGTGATCTCTTCCGGTGAATGTCTCCACACCTCTATCATCGGGAACGGAATTTCATCCCTTAACATCTGGTAAACGTTTCCCATCAAATGATAAGATGTGAACAGCACCAGCGTATGCCCGTAAGTCGAACAGATCAGTGAATGGATATGGCCTGCAATCATCTCTGCCTCTTCCTGACTTCCTCTTCTGCATTTTTTCAAATTCTTGGGCAGATATAAAAGACAGTTCTTCTGATATTCAAACGGGGAATCTGCCACATATTCACGGACTCTCCGCACTCTCTGTAATCCTGTCATTTTCCGAATGTGGGAAAATCCCTGTCCGGTTTTTAAAGTTCCGCTTGTAAGAATCGCTCCCATTCCTCTGCTCCATAACATCTGGTCCAGATACTGTGGAATCCGTCTGCTGGATGCACACAATATAATCCTGTGATCATGGTCCTGCTTCAGATGCAGTACATACTTCTTATCCTGATGGAAAAAGTATTCCAACACACTTCTGGTTTCTTCCAGCTTGTTTCTGATCCACTTCGGAATCTTCTTTTCTAATTTTTCTATGATCTTATTCATGGTCTGTATCCCCTCACATAAATACATTGCACACTCTTCTGTCATGTGGAATTCTTCTTTTATCCCATATCTGGTTCTGTGGTTTTCTCCTATGATGTCCAGCACCATACGGATCGTCCCAGACAGTTTTCTTATCTCCGGGCCTTGGTACTCTTTCCCAAGATAAAAGCAGATTTCCCGGATATCGTCATAACAGAGGCTCTTCCCGAACATCTGCTTTGCCGCATCCGGCAGCTTATGTGCTTCATCGACAATCAATGCCCGGTAGTCTTTTAATAACGGGCGGTAATCCTGCAGCCTGTGATAACCATCAGCCAGCAGATAATTGTGATTACAGATCTGAATGAACATTTCATGATCTCTGGAACGCTCCAGATACTGCTGATACCTGCATGAGCCTCTTTTCGGGCAGTCTCCCGAACAGAACTTCGGTACACTCACCATCCTTCTGTCAAACCCACTTAAGTTGGACACTTCGTCCATATCATAATGTTCTTTCAACGACAGCAGAGCTTCTTTCTGCAACGCATTTTTGTTTTTTCCTTCGATTGCAACGATTCGTTGCTCCAACCTCTCATCGCAGACAAAATGCTCTTTCCCTTTTCGTATCACAGCTTTAATAGGGGCCTGAATCGTCCCGTTCTCCTGAAGAATCCGGGAGAGAAAAGGGATATATTCTGTAAGAATTGCTTTCT
>OLNX01001773.1_pt1 | contig 17633 bp, 14 predicted proteins | sample 1672611 | NCBI WGS metagenome assembly OLNX01 (sample SAMEA3136705, study PRJEB25190) | human gut metagenome | reverse complement strand
GTGCGTACGTTGATGAAATTCGGGTGCGACTGGCGGAAAATCAGCCACAAAAGCAGGTGCAGGAAAGACTCCGAGAAAACATAAGAGGATAAAGGGGAATTTTAATGGATTTCTATCCAAACAATACGTTTTCTGCCAGTTTTGTTAAAACCTTCTGCACTCTGCACACATCTTCATAAGGAACAAACTCATTTGGTTTGTGCGCCAGCTCCAGACTTCCCGGTCCATAAGACATACAGTTATGGTTCATTAATGTTCCTGCGATCACTGCTGTGTCGGTATAGCCATTAAAGGAACCTACCACTGCTTCCTCTCCTGTTGTCTGCTTTACTGCTGCCTTTAAATTTGCTAAAAGCTTAGAATGATCATCTTTTTCCACATAAGGCCTGTCACCGGTAATGATATAACTTCCCTTTACTCCCGGTATCTCTTCCTCTGCTTTCCTGATTGCACGGTCTACAATGGCTTTGGCTGCCGCTGTATCTGTAGGCGGCACCAGACGCATATCGATCCATACTTTCGCGCTGTCCGGCACTACATAAGGACGGTAGCCGCCTGTGATCTGACCGAAAGTAACAGTAGAAATTCCCAGGTCATGATGCTTCGGGCATGCCTTGATCTCTTTTCTGATACTGCTGATGGCTTCTGCCATGGCTGCAATGGCATCGGCTCCCTTCCATGGATTGCTTGCATGGGCGGTAATTCCTGTTATGGTCAGTTCAAACCAGGTTCTTCCCTTGTGAGCCACCTGGATCTGTCCGTCTGTAGGCTCCGTATCCAGGATCCAGTCATCTTTTGTGACCCAGCCGGCCTTAATAGCAGCTTCTACGCCACGCATAAAGTCCTCTTCATCTACAGAGCAGATCATGGAAAATGGCTTCTCCGGAAGTTCGCCCCTTTCTCCCACTTTCTTTACCATGTTTTTAAAGGCAGTTAAAGCGCAGGCAAGACCGGATTTCATATCGCAGGCTCCGCGGCCATACATTTTTCCGTCACGTACCATAGCACCTAATGGGGAAATATCTTCATCCCAGCCATCACCCAGCATAACCGTATCCATATGGCAGATATAAATAAGTCCCGGTCCCTCTGTTTTTCCAGGGATCTTTGCCATTACATTATAACGTCCAGGCAGAACTTCCAGACGACTTACATGGATCTGGTCTGCCAGCTTACCTCCAAAGTCTGTGATCTGCTTTTTAAACCAGTCTGTGATCCACAGACCGATCTCCTCTTCATAGGCTCCCGGGTCTGAGCTGTCGATCTGCACCAGCTGTTTTGCCAGTTCCCAGGCTTCCTGTTCTTCTCTTTCCATAGTATTTATCTTCTCCTTCCTGAATGACTCATACCTGCGCGCTCCCGCGTATCACAGTCATTTTATTGTGGCAATGTTAGTAAAAAAGGTGATTGCACTTGTAGCTTTACCCTACTATTATAAGAGAGGGTTAAGAATATGAAAAGCCCACTTAATAAAATTAAGAAATATGATCAAGGAGCATTTAAGTCATTATGATGATGAAAGAAATAAAAAGTCCATTTTGGCGTACCATTTATGAATATGGATTAATTACCGTCAGCATCTGGATCATGGTAGTAGGAATTTATTTCTTCAAATTCCCAAACCACTTCGCATTTGGCGGAATTACCGGTTTTTCCACTGTAGTCAGCCAGCTTACACACTGGTCCGCCAGTGATTTTACATCTGTTACCAATACAGCCCTTCTGCTGTTAGGATTTTTATTCCTGGGCAAAGGCTTTGGATTAAAGACTGTATACGCAACCATGGTCATGTCAGTAAGCTTATCACTTCTTGAGCGTTTCTGCCCATTAAGTGCACCGCTCACCAGCCAGCCGCTCTTAGAGCTGATGTTTGCCATTTTCCTTCCGGCTGTAGGAACCGCGATCCTCTTTAATATTGGAGCATCCAGCGGCGGCACCGACATCATTGCCATGATCTTAAAGAAATATTCCAGCATGAACATCGGTACCGTGCTGATGTTAGTAGACATTGCATCCGTTGTTGCTTCCTACTTTATCTTCGGAGTAGAGACCGGCCTGTTCTCCACCATCGGTCTTGCAGCAAAATCACTGGTGATCGATGATGTAATTGAAAATATCAATCTTTGCAAATGTTTCAACATCATCTGTGATGATCCAAAACCAATCTGCGATTTCATTATCAATGGTTTAAACCGCAGTGCTACTGTATACCACGCAGAAGGCGCTTTCACCCATCACGATAAGACCGTTATCATGACCACCATGAAACGCAGCCAGGCATTAAAACTTCGCAATTACATAAAACGTGTAGAGCCAACTGCATTTATGCTGATCTCCAATTCCAGCGAGATCATCGGAAAAGGCTTCCTTGCAAATTAAGCCTCTTCTGTATTCAGTTCCTTTGCCACTTTTTCAAGGTCTGCCCTTATGGATAATCCCTGAGGACAGGCTTTTTCGCATGCCCCGCACTTTTTGCAAAGGTCAGCAGATGCATCCTGGACCTTCTGTTCTGCGTATGCTTTCTTCGCTTTTTCTTCCTCATCAAACATGGCACAGTTATTCCAGATGGAAAACATTTCCGGAATGTTTACCCCAAATGGACATGGCATACAGTAACGGCAGGAAGTACAGCCATTTTTCACCCGGCTGCGGATCAGGTCTGCTGCCTTCTCAACTGCTTCCTCTTCCGCTTCTGTCAGCGGCTGAAATTTTCCAAATGTTTCCAGATTATCTTCTAACTGTTCCATAGAGGACATTCCGCTTAAGATCACTTTTACATTTTCATGGCTTCCTACCCAGCGCAGAGCCCAGGAAGCAGCAGAACGGTCCGGATCTGCCTCATTTAAGGCTTCTTTTGCCTCTTCCGGCAGGTTTGCCAGACGGCCGCCCTTTACAGGTTCCATGATCACCATAGGAACGCCCATTTTTGCTGCAAGCTCATAGCCTTTATCCCCGGCCTGTACCTGGGTGTCAATATAATTATACTGGATCTGGCAGAAATCCCACTGACGGTAAGTAAGGATCTCTCTGAATACCGGGTATGTATCGTGGAAAGAAAAGCCCAGATGACGGATCTTTCCGCTTGCCTTCTTCGCTTCTGCCCATTCAATGATCCCTTCTTTTACCAGTTTTTCCCATCTGCCGGCATCTAAGGCATGAAGCAGGTAATAGTCAATGTATTTGGTCTGGAGCCTGGATAACTGCTCCTTAAACAGTCTTTCCGCATCTTCCACAGAATTCACCAGCCATACCGGCAGTTTTGTTGCCAGATAAAAGCTGTTTCGCGGATATTTTTTCAGGGCTCTGCCTAAAAATGGCTCGCTTTCTCCCTTATGATAAAGATAGGCCGTATCAATATAATTGATGCCTGCATTTAATGCTCTTCCGATCATTGCCTCTGCCTGCGCCTCATCAATGGTCCCGTCCTCATTTAAAGGGAAACGCATACATCCCAGTCCCAAAAGGGATACATTCTCCTCTCCTCCAATAAAGCGCATGGTTCTGTACTTCATTCTTTTTCCTCCTCCTGTTATTTTGAGCTGTTCTTAACTGTTTTTCTTCTTACATTTTACAGCTGCCTGCTTTCTTTATTATAGCAAATTATCTGCCGTATTACTATTAGATTACTGTCAGATAAAATCCCCGCCATTGTAGCCATTTTGGATTTATGTTATACTATAAGAAGCGCGTCAGCATGTGTTTGTGGATCAATTTATCACACACTAACCGAAAAAGAGAGGGAAACACTATGGATCTGAAACTACAGGTCAAACAGTCACAGGTCTTGTCACAACGTATGATCCAGTCTGCTGAGATCCTTCAGATGACATCACAGGAATTAAATACCTACATAAATGATCTTGCACTGGAAAATCCGGTGATCGACATTGTAGAACCGGCTGCCGGGGACAGCCAGAAAGAGTCTATTGAACAGCAGCAGTGGCTGAATTCTTTTAATGAGGAAAACTATTATTTATATCAGCGTCAGAATAATGATGACGACTACGATTTTAAAGACACCTGGAACATTAATACAGACGAAGGGGAAACATTAGCTGACTATCTATGGTCCCAGCTGATCAGTGAAGATTTTTCCGAACAGGAAACCGAGATCATCCACTTCTGTCTGGACAGTCTGGATAACCGGGGATACCTGACGGAAACACAGGAAGACATTGCCGCTTATTTTAAAACGGATACAGAAACCATCGACCGTATTTTAGAAGAGTTAAAATCCTTAGATCCTGCAGGGGTCTGTGCCTTTAACCTGGAAGAATGTCTAAAGCTTCAGTTAGAACGTAAAAAAATGCTCACACCTGTTATGGAGTCCCTGATCGACAATCACCTGGATATGGTAGCGAAAAACCAGATCCCGGCCATTGCCAGAGCCCTCCATCTTTCTTCCGGGGAAGCAGCCGGTTACTGCCAGATCATCAAATCCTTAAATCCAAAACCGGGAGTATCTTTCAGCAGCCGTGACCAGCTGCGCTATATCATACCGGATGTGACCATTGTAAAGTTCAAGGACCATTTTGACATTTTATTAAATGAGTCCATGTACCCGGGCATTGAAGTCAACAGCTACTACCGCCAGATGAACCAGGCACCTGACTCCCAGGAATTAAAAGAATACCTTGGAAATAAGATCCGCCAGGCCGAATGGGTCAAACAGTGCATCACCCAGCGCAGTAAGACCATGATGGACGTATCCAGAGTGATCTTAGAGCGCCAGGAAGCATTTTTCTCCCATGGTCCTAATTATTTAAAACCACTGCGTATGACAGATATCGCGGAAATCTTAGGGATCCATGAGTCCACTGTCAGCCGTGCAGTAAGCAAGAAATATCTCCAGTGCTCCTGGGGCGTATATCCCATGAATTTCTTCTTTTCCAGAAATGTGGGAACTTCAACTTCATCGACAGAGAAGTCCGACGATCCTTCCAAAGCAGTGACAGCCCGTAAGATCAAACAGCTGCTCCATGAGATCATTGCTGAGGAAAATAAAAAGAAGCCTTACAGCGACCGCCTTCTTGGAGAAAAGCTGACGGAAAAGGGGATCTCCATCTCCCGCCGCACCGTTGCAAAATACCGGGAAGAAGAAGGAATTCCCGATGCCAGCGGCCGGAAAGAATATACCTGATATAGCCCTCTGAAAAAGTTTTTAAAAAAGTTTTTAAAAATGCTTGACATTTTTTCTAAAAAAAGGTATGATATCACCGTTGTCGGTAATACAAATCATTGCTGACCGGGATGCCCAGATAGCTCAGTTGGTAGAGCAGAGGACTGAAAATCCTCGTGTCGTTGGTTCGATTCCGACTTTGGGCATTTAAGTAATTTAATAAGGGCGTGTAGCTCAGTCGGTAGAGCACTTGACTTTTAATCAAGTTGTCCGGGGTTCGAATCCCCGCACGCTCATCTTTGAAAAGTGGCGGAAAATCTTAGAAATTGAGATTTTCCGCTTTTTTCGTTTTATTTATTTTATCATATCACGAAGTTATTATGAATAAGAGGATGGAATGAGATGAGAAGAAGAAAGAAGGACTCTGGTTTAAAAACAGCGCTGTTGCTGATCGTGGCCATTATTTTTATGATCATGGCCATCAGTGTTATAGTGATCGTTTTTGGAAAGATCCATTCAGATTATGAAAAACTGGATATGACCAGGGCAAGTGAAAAACAGACACTGGAAATATCGGCAGCTGAGACAAAAGAAACGGATCAGCTGGGCTGGGAGGAAACAGAGGACGGCTGGAAGTATAAGATCGATGAAAAGACCTATGCCGTGGATCAGTGGTTGGAAATAAAAGGATTTTTGTATCATTTTGATGACAAGGGGATCATGGCAACTGGCCAGTGGAAAGGAGATGGCCAGATCTTTACCTGCCATGATGTAAAAGGATACCTGAAAAATATTGAGCCGGATCCCAACTATGTACCGGAAGATACAGGGGAAGACATGGATAGTTTTATCAGGACCAATGCTTTCTGGTGTTATCTGGACAGTGAGGATACAGGACTTTTTAAGACCATTCTGTATAAGAAAACGGTAGACAATAAGGTAAAACCACTTGGCAATGAAAAGAACCCGGAGAAAGCCACGAAAAACTCTTTAAGAGCTTATGGAGACTATGTGTATTATCTCCCGAAGGTGGCAGAAAGCAAACGATCTTCTCTTTCAGAAGAGGAGAAGGAACGGTGTGATGTGCTGGTTCGTATGATACCGGGACAGAATACAAAAGAGATCATTGCTGAAAATGTAGACGGATATCTTGTATTGGATGAAACTATTTATTATGCCCAGGAGGGGAAGATCCATACAGCCACTTCCGGTACGGAGACAGAACTTTCTGAAGGTGGATATCAGGTAAAGATTGACGGAGATGCATGTTATCTTGTAAATGCACTTGGAAAGCCGGTAACATCTGCTGGAAGCGCAGGTATTACCGTAGAAGATCGTGTATACAAGGTTGATGAAAATGGTAAGATCAGTTATGTAAAGAAAAATCCGGTTGCTGCAGATGACAGTTCTTACGAACTTCAGGGAACAGGATCACAGATGCAGCTTGTACGACGGAGTTCTTCTGGAAGCAAAACTATTGCAAGAGCAGATTATGGTGTACAAAGTTACTGCATTGTGGATAATTCCATTTTTTTCAGCGCTTATGTGGAAAAGACTGCAGATGGAAAATGGTACAGCCGTATTTTTAAAACAGATCTGAATGGAAAAGAGAAAAAGGCAGTCAGTGGTATTTTTCCAGGAGCTGTTTTTAATCTGTATTATTTTGAAAGCCAGGGAGAAATATATGGAGAGTATCATCCGAAGATCTGGGAAAATGCGTATGGTGTAGTGGTCAATGTAAAGCAGGATGGTACTATTTATGCAGTAAAAGACAGTTCAGAAAGAACGGGAAAGAAAGTTACAGGAAATGATATGATCGAGATCCTGGCACTTCAGGATGGGAAGATGATCGGTTATTGGCATGACTGCAACTGGAGCAGGAATGGCGGTATTTCAAGTGTACTTTGGAGTTTACCGGTTTCCCTGGATGTTTCGGCAAAAACGAGAGTTGAAACAGTGGAAGAGATCAAAGAAGAGGAAACAGGGACCAGCGTAGAAGAAACTACTACAACAACTGCAGAAAAAATCGTTCCTGTAACGCCGACACATAGTTCGGTGTCACCTGTAGAGACAGGAAAGGTGCATCCGTCCGTAAATCCAACAGAAGTTGTGATCGGAACAGATGCACCTGGAAAACGAGTAGAAGAGACTACGGTAGCGACCGCGCCTATTGCACCGGCGACAACGGCTGCTGAAACAACAGCAGAAGAAATTAAGATCGTGCCGTTATCATAAAAAGCACCGGAAGCAAGTTTGGAGAAAATTTAATGAACATCTTCCTCATCAAAATCAACTACAACGTAAAATCCCCGTGAATTTTCACGGACATCTTTTACAATGCCATATTCGGATTTAATGCGGTCTCTGGCGGCGAAGCAGCCGGACATAGCTACAGCAGGATCAATAATGTAGCTGTAGCTGCTGGTTCCTTCCCGTTCGATGATCTTTACTTTGTCACCGGCGCTTACAAGACCGGGACGTTCCATTTTAAATTCAACGGTTCTCATGATAAGGTCAAGCCTTCTTTCTTTTAGATGTTTAAATGGATAAATGTCTGCCCACTTCTTCACAGACCTGGCGGATATAGTCGCTTAAACTGCCACCCTGACAGCCTGCGATAAAGTGGTTGCAGCGATTTACGGGGATAAGTATTTTGTAGGCGCTGCTGGAGCTTACAGCGGTTGCCATAGCAGCGGTGATCTCCCCCATCAGGGAGTCTGCCATAACGATACCAATAGGCCCGATGATCAGGTCTGCGTTTCTGGCATTGACGATCACAGGATTTTCGCCGGTGGCTCCATAAGAGGCACCGGCTTTTAACATGGCAGAGGTTGCAATGCTGTTGGTGCCAATGGCGTAAAGTTCAAGTTCGGGATAGCTGCTTTTTAACTGTTCGATCACAGCTTTTCCCATTCGGCCGCCCTGGCCATCTATGATAACGATCTTCATAGGTTGTCTTCCTCCTTTATAATCTCTTTTATGGATTACGGTTGTTGTTCTCGGAAAGTGGAGAAATGATAAATCAGAGTATATCTTATCAGAAATACAGCGGAAAGGGAATAAGAGGATTGATTGTATCTTGACAAAAATGGCTTAAATGTTATAATCAAGGTTAGCAGAAATGCAAAAGGCATTGAAGGAACCAGTAATCTGATGAAAGCAGACAGAGAGCAGCCGGTTGGTGGAAAGGCGCATGTGGGAGACAGATGAATACCAGTCCTGAGCCGTATCAGGGAACTTGAAGAAGGGAAATGATACCGTACCCCGCGTTAAGGGATGAATGAGTGAAAATCAAGGTGGAACCGTGTATATGCACCCTTGGACATAGAGATGTGTCCAGGGGTTTTTTAATACCTGAAAACCTTATAGGACATATCCAAAAGATCTAAAAACGCGTTTTAAAGCGAAAGGAGTTTACCATGAAGATTATTTTACCAGACGGAAGTGTTGAAGAAGCAAAAGACGAATTAAGAGCCATCCGCCACACTGCTTCCCATGTACTGGCACAGGCAGTAAAGAGACTGTATCCAGAGACCAAGCTGGCAATCGGACCGGCTATTGATGACGGATTTTACTATGACTTTGACAGAGAAGGCGGATTTACCCCGGATGATCTGGAAAAGTTAGAGGCTGAGATGAAGAAAATCGTTAAGGAGAACCTGGCATTAAAGCCATTCGTTCTGCCTAGAGACGAAGCAATTAAATTTATGCAGGAAAAGGGCGAGCCTTACAAGGTAGAGCTGATCGAAGATCTTCCAGAAGGCGAGACAATCAGCTTCTATCAGCAGGGCGATTTCGTAGACCTGTGCGCAGGACCACATATCCTGTATACAAAGGGCATCAAGGCATTTAAGCTGACCAGCATTGCAGGTGCTTACTGGAGAGGCAGCGAGAAGAACAAGATGCTGACCAGAATTTATGGTACTGCATTTGCAAAGAAAGAAGACCTGGAAGCTTACTTAACCATGATGGAAGAGGCTAAGAAGCGTGACCACAGAAAATTAGGCAAGGAATTAGGACTGTTCATGTTTGCAGAAGAAGGACCTGGTTTCCCATTCTTCCTTCCAAAGGGCATGACCTTAAAGAATACCCTGATCGACTACTGGCGTGAGATCCACTTAAGAGAAGGCTATCAGGAAGTTTCTACTCCTGTTATCTTAAGCCGTAAGCTGTGGGAGACCTCCGGTCACTGGGATCATTATAAAGAGAACATGTATACAACCGTTATTGATGACGAAGACTATGCTATTAAGCCAATGAACTGTCCGGGCGGTATGCTGGTATACAAGTCCCAGCCTCGTTCCTACCGCGACCTGCCATTAAGAGTTGGTGAGTTAGGTCTGGTACATCGTCATGAGAAGAGCGGACAGCTTCACGGTCTGATGCGTGTACGCTGCTTCACCCAGGATGATGCACATATCTTCATGACCCAGGATCAGATCACTGACGAGATCAAGGGCGTTACAAGACTGATCAATGAAGTTTACTCTCAGTTTGGATTTGATTATTTCGTAGAGCTTTCTACCAGACCAGAAGATTCTATGGGATCTGATGAAGATTGGGAGATGGCAACAAACGGTCTGAGAAATGCACTGGATGAAATGGGCTTAAAGTACATTGTAAATGAAGGCGACGGCGCATTCTACGGACCTAAGATCGACTTCCACTTAAGAGACTCTATCGGACGTACCTGGCAGTGCGGTACTATTCAGCTTGACTTCCAGCTTCCACAGCGTTTTGAGGCTGAGTATGTAGCAGAAGATGGTACTAAGAAGCGTCCTATTATGATCCACCGTGTATGCTTCGGTTCTATCGAGCGTTTCATCGGTATCCTGATCGAGCATTTCGCTGGCAAGTTCCCAGTATGGCTGGCTCCTGTTCAGGTTAAGGTTATTCCTGTATCAGAAAAGTCCATGGAATATGCCCAGGGTGTGTATGATCAGTTAAAAGCAGCTGGTATCCGTACAGAGTTAGACCGTAAGGATGAGAAGGTTGGATACAAGATCCGTCAGGCTCAGTTAGAGAAAGTTCCGTTCATGCTGGTATTAGGTGAGAAGGAAGCAGCAGAAGGCAAGATCACTGTAAGAAGCCGTGACAAGGGCGACCTTGGTGTTGCTGATCTTAGCACATTTATCGCAGATGTTAAGAAAATGACTGAAACAAGAGAAAAATAATGTTACAGTTCAGCCATGACATCTTCTTGTTTCCATATTCATGAAAACAAGAACTGCAACAAAATAATAAATAAGCTGTTTTAGGCAGCCAATCCCCTGCAGAGACTTTATAACAGGTATAAGGCCCTTGCAGGGGATTTTTTCAATAGTGCTTTAACATTCGGGGAAGGAAAAAATGAAAATTGCAGTGATCGGATATACCGGCTCCGGTAAATCGGTGCTGGCAGCAAAACTGGGCAAGATCCTTGGCTGTCCGGTGCTCCATTTGGACAAACTTCAGTTTGAAGCAGGCTGGAAGGAGCGAAAGGAAGCAGAAGGGAACCGGCTTTGTGAGCAGTTTTTAGAGGAAAATAAAGAGCGTGGCTGGGTCATTGACGGAAATTACGAAAAATTCTGTCAGAAAAGGCGGATGAAAGAAGCAGACCTGATCATTTTTATGGATTATCCAAGATGGATCTGTCTGTGGCAGGCGCTACGCCGTTATTACAGATACAAAGGCCATACCAGAAAAAGCATGGCAGATGGCTGTATAGAAAAGATGGATAAAGAATTTATCTTATGGATCCTGAAAAATGGACGCAGCCGGGAAAAGAAGGAAGATTATAAACGGGTGGGGGCACAGTATCCGGATAAATTCATCCAGGTGAGAAACCGCCGTCAGCTGCGTGCTACAGTGATCCGCCTTTTGCAGCTGCAAAATGAAAAAGGGCTTTACGCGGGAACCGGGAGCAGAAAAAGGTGAAAAAAGAGGAACTTCTCATTGAACGTTTAAAAAAGTACCGGAGATCGGATATGTATCCCTTTCATATGCCGGGACATAAGCGGGCAGAAGGTATAAAACTGTCCTTTCCAGATCCATTTTCTGTGGATATAACAGAAATTGATGGTTTTGACAATCTCCATCATCCAGAAGGAATTTTAAAAGAGTCCATGAAATGGGCATCCAGCCTTTACGGTTCGGACCACACATGGTATCTTGTAAATGGAAGCACCTGCGGGCTGCTGTCGGCCATCAGCGCAGCCGTTCCCCACAGGGGAAAGATATTAGTCAGCCGGAACTGCCATAAGGCGGTGTATCATGGGATCTATTTAAACCATCTGGAAGCAGTTTATGTTTATCCACAGCCAGTTCCCGGATTGGGGATACAGGGCGGAATTTTGCCGGAAGATGTGGAAAACGCATTAAAAAAGGATCCTGATATCCAGACAGTGCTGATCGTGTCACCTACGTATGACGGGATCGTTTCGGATGTGGAAGCCATTGCAAAGATCGTCCATAAAGCAGGTCTTCCGCTGATCGTAGATGAGGCCCATGGTGCTCATTTTGCCTATGGGGATGCGTTTCCAAAGTCAGCCCTTGAACTGGGAGCAGATGCGGTGATCCAGAGTGTGCATAAAACACTGCCAAGTCTTACCCAGACAGCGCTGCTCCATGTGAAAAATAACAGGCCGGATGGTGGATGCTATCTGGATGTGAAAAAGGTAGAGCGTTATCTGCAGATCTATCAGAGCAGCAGTCCTTCTTATGTGCTTATGGCGTCCATTGAGAACAGCATTTTTCTCATGGATCAGTATAGAAAAGAAGGTAAAGTGGCTGAATTTGAAGCTGCTTTGCTTAAGATACGAAAAAAACTGGGAAAAATGAAGCCCCTGCGCCTGGTAGAACGGGACCTGAGGGGAACAGCAGGGATTTTTGATGTGGATATTTCCAAGATCGTTGTTTCAGTAAGAGGCAGCGGGCTTACCGGGGAAATGCTTTCTCAGATCTTGAGGGAAAAGTATCACCTGGAAATGGAAATGAGCGGTGCTGATTATGTAACTGCCATTGCAGCTATTGGAGACAGCAAAAAGGGGCTGAAACGTCTGAAAAAGGCATTACTTGAAATTGACAAAGAACTGGAAAAAAATGGAAATATCTGCAATGATGATCCTGATGAAAATGTTTACAGCCGTCATGCAAAGCAGGTGATGCCTGTTTTTAAAGCAATGGACGGGGAAAAGGAAGCAGTGCCTTTAAAAGAAAGCTGCGGCCGCATCTGCGGGGAATTTGCCTATATTTATCCGCCGGGTATCCCGCTGTTAGCGCCGGGAGAGCAGATCACAGAAGAAATACTGAAAACATTACAGGATTATATAGAAAAAAATTTGCCGGTCCAGGGATTGGAAGATACAGACCTTGTCACCATACAGGTAATGGCATTATCAGGTGGCAGGTCCGTTTAAAAAGAAAGAGAAAGATGGAAACATAATGGGAAAGATTTATTATGTAATGGGAAAAAGTGCCTCAGGTAAGGACACCATTTACAAACGTCTGGTAAAGGAACTGCCAGAACTTGGAACAGTCCGCATGTACACCACCAGGCCCATCCGTGATGGGGAAACCAATGGGGTGGAATACATTTTTACCGATGAAAAGCAGCTTCAAACTATGAAAGATGCAGGTAAAGTGATCGAATGCCGCACTTATGATACCATTTACGGGCCGTGGAGTTATTTTACGGCAGATGACGGGCAGATCGATCTGGGATCCGGCAGTTATCTGATGATGGGAACATTGGAGTCTTATGAAAAGCTCTGCAGTTATTATGGGGCAGAGGTCATGGTCCCTTTATATATCCATGTGGAAGACGGTGAACGTCTGCAGCGGGCATTAAACAGAGAAAAAACGCAAAAAGTGCCAAAGTATGCGGAAATGTGCCGAAGGTTCTTAGCTGATGAAAAGGACTTTGCAAAAGAACGTCTGGATCAGTGCGGGATCAGAAAACAATATGAAAATACCGGGCTTGAACCGTGTATAGAAGAAATCATAAAGGACATTTTGTGTAACGAAGGAAAGGAGAAACAGATGTTAAAGAAAATTGGATTTATTGGTGTTGGCATTATGGGAAAATCCATGGTGCGCAATCTGATGAAGGCTGGTTATGAGGTTTCTATTTATACCAGAACAAAGTCAAAGGTGGAGGATGTGATCGCAGAGGGCGCTGTATGGTGTGATACAGTGGCAGAGTGCTCCAAAGGCAGAGATGTGGTCATTACCATTGTTGGATATCCTAAGGATGTAGAGGAAGTATATTTCGGGGAAAATGGTATCCTTGAAAATGCAGATAAAGGCACTTATGTGATCGACATGACCACTACAAGCCCGAAGTTGGATCAGCAGATCTATGAGGAAGCAAAGAAGCGGGGGCTTCATGGCTTAGATGCCCCTGTAACCGGCGGTGACAGCGGTGCAAAGGCAGGAACACTGACAATTTTAGTAGGCGGTGATAAAGAGGATTTTGATACCTGTCTGCCTGTATTTGAGGCAATGGGAAAGGCTATCAACTACGAAGGAAAGTCCGGAAACGGACAGCACACCAAGATGTGTAATCAGATCGCCATTGCTGGTGCTTTAGCAGGTGCGTGTGAAGCTATGGTCTATGCAAAGAATGCAGGACTGGACGTAGATGTAATGCTTAAGTCTATTTCTACCGGTGCAGCAGGAAGCGCCCAGATGAATAATGTAGCTTCCAAGGCAGCAAAAGATGACTATGCACCGGGCTTTTTCTTAAAGCATTTTATCAAGGATATGAGCCTTGCAGATGAGGAAGCATCCGAAAGAGGAACCAAATTAGATGTGTTAGAGGATGTTCTTGGAATTTGTAAAAAACTGGAAGAGGAAGGCATGGGAGATCTGGGAACCCAGGCGCTGATCAAGCATTATAAGTGGTAAAATATGGTTGAGCTGTCTGTGCAGAACAAGGTAATATAAGGTAAAAATATTGTAACAGAAAAAATCGACAGATGAAAACAGGACCGTTGTAAATAGACGTAGTAATAGTAAGAAGTTAGCTGCGTTTATGACAGGACGGTCCTGTTTTATTGCTGGTGTATGTATATTATGCACATATAAATATAAAATACGACATAAAAACTATACAAAAGTTCAGAATAACACAACAAAAGTTAGAATAACAAATGGAAAAATGCATAATAAAACTATATAATAACATCATCAGGAGTGAAAAGTTACGGTACATGCTATATGATCTGTAACGAAAACTCCAAAGAACGTGAGAAGCAGTTTTCAGACTGCAAAATTTATTTAAGTCCCGGTGAGACCGGGAACGATGTACCGGGAGGGTACATAGAAAAGGAGAGGTGTATATGAAAAAAAGATTTGCAGCAGCGTCACTGGCAGCCATGATGGTACTGAGTATGACCGCATGTGGAGGCGGAAACACCGCTACTACCGCAGCACCGGCAGAGACCAAGGCAGAGGAAACAACAGCAGCAGAAGCTAAGGAAGAGTCTAAAGAAGAAGCAAAAGAGTCTGAGGCAACCGCTGGGAAAGCTCCGGAAGATTACTCCGGTACCGTAGTTGTATATTCTCCTCATGATGCAGATCCGTTAAATGCAGGTGTGAACCTGTTCATGGAGAAGTATCCAAATGTTAAGGTAGAAGTAGTAGCAGCCGGAACCGGCGAGCTGTGCAACCGTATTGCAGCTGAGTCTGCTAACCCGATCGCTGATGTACTCTGGGGCGGCGGTGCTGACTCACTGGCAGCATTTAAGGATTACTTCGCACCATATGTTTGTGCAAATGATGATGTAATTGCAGAAGAGTACAAAGACCCGGATGACAAGTGGATCGGTGAAAGCCCACTGCCAATGGTACTGTTCTACAATAAAGATCTGATCGAAAAAGACGGAATGACCATTCCGGAGACCTGGGAAGATCTGACAAAGCCTGAGTGGAAGGGCAAAATTGCATACTGCCTGCCATCTAAATCCGGTTCTGCTTACACCCAGTTATGTACTATGATCCTGGGACATGGCGGCAAGGAAGATGGATGGGATTTCATCAAGAAACTGTATGACAACCTGGATGGAAAGATCGTTGACTCTTCAGGTAAGTGCCACAAGATGGTAGCTGACGGTGAGTTCTATGTAGGTCTTACTCTTGAGAAAGCAGCTGTTCAGTACAAGGATGATCCTTCTGTTGGATTTGTATATCCAAAGGATGGAACCAGTGCAGTTCCGGATGGTGTAGCTCTTGTTAAGGGATGCCCGAATGAAGAAAATGCAAAACTGTTCATCGACTTCGTTACCTCTAAAGAGTGCCAGACAGAGCAGAGCGAGAACTGGGGACGTCGTCCTGTAAGAAGTGATATGGACGTTGCAGATGGACTGGCAAAGCTGAGCGACCTGGTATTAGTTGATTATGACTTTGACTGGGCTGCAAATGAAAAAGAGTCCATTATTGAACACTTCAATGATATTATGGTAGATTAATCTTTCTGAAATGAAAGTAACGGGAAACAAATAATAGAAAGACTGCCTGGCCCTGGCGGGCGGGCAGTCTTTCGCATATATAAGGAATGTAAAAAGTGGGAGTGTCTTCCAGAAAAGCGGTTGCAGAAAGATTTTGAGAGGACATTGAACAAAAAGGAGGACCAGATATATGAGCCATGCAGTGATCATTAAAAATGCCGTGAAAAAATACGGTGATTTTACAGCATTAAACGGAGTAAGCCTGGATATTAAACAGGGAGAATTTTTTACCCTTTTAGGGCCGTCCGGATGCGGAAAAACCACCCTGACCCGTGTGCTCAACGGACTGTGCCCGCAGTTTTACCCGGGAGAGCTTACCGGCAGCTACCTGCTGGATGGACAGGACGCCTTAAAAATGCCGATTCACCAGCTTGGTACGATGGTGGGAAGCGTGTTCCAGGACCCCCGCAGCCAGTTTTTTACCACAAATACCACAGATGAGATCGTTCTTGGCATGGAGAATATTCCGCTGGAGCGGCCTGTGATGCAACAGCGGGTAAAAGTTGTTTGCAGTCAGATGAACATCGAGCGCCTGTTGGATCGGCGTATCTTCCCGCTTTCCAGTGGGGAAAAGCAACTGATTGCCATTGCTTCGGTCTGCGCCATGGAGCCTAAAGTTATTGTTATGGACGAGCCATCCGCCAACCTGGACAGCGACTCCATGGTTCGTTTGGGCGCCCTGCTGTACCGCTTGAAAGAGGCAGGGCACACAATTATACTCTCGGAGCACCGCTTTCACTATGTCCGCGATTCCTTTGACCGGCTGGTATTTATGGAGAATGGGGAGATCTCCTCCGTTTACAGCCGCAGCGAGGCGCTCAACCTGACAGAAGCGCAGCTTGCGGGCATGGGGCTGCGCCCCTTCCAGACGCCATCTTTCCAAGTGGGTGGTGCGTTTCTCTCAAAGCCGGCGGATACCCTGCAGGTTTCGAAAATTTCCTGTATGCTGGACGGGCGGCAGATTTTAGAGGATGTTACCTTTTCGGCGCAAAGCGGCAAGATCCTCGCCATCGCCGGGCCCAATGGCGCCGGGAAATCCACCCTGTGCCGGACGATCACCGGCTTATACCGTGCCATGGGAACGGTTCAAATTGATGGAGAATATCTAAAACGAAAACGCCGCACCAAACAGTCCTTTTTCGTGCAGCAGGACGCCGACTACCAGCTCTATGCCCCAACAGTAGAGGATGAATTTTTGATTGGCAGGAAAGCATCACCGGAGCTCAGACAAGCCGCTCTGGCAAGGCTGCATGAAATGGGGCTGGAGGCCTTTGCTAGCCGCCACCCGGCCTCCCTCTCGGGCGGGCAGAAGCAGCGCCTGTTGTTGGCCCTTGCGGCGGAGAGCGGCCGGAATCTCCTGGTATTCGATGAGCCCACAAGCGGCCTGGATGGGTACAATATGCGCCTGACGGTAAAGCTGCTCCGGCAGCTTGCCGCAGAGGGGAAGTGCCTGCTGCTGATTACCCATGACATGGATTTGATCGCAGAGTCTGCCGACTGTGTGCTTTATATGGAGCAGGGCAAAGTACGCTATCACCGCAATGTGCTGCGGGATACCTAAAAGGAGGGAGTGATCTATGCCACTGACATCTTCACTGGAGAACTATTTAAAGGCAGTATTTACCTTGCGGCAAGCCCGCAAAAGGGTTCGCTGTATCGACATTGCGGAGCGGATGAATGTCACCCTTCCTTCTGTGAGCCGGGCTGTCAAAGAATTGGAGAAAATGGGACATGTAAGCCGGGATGAAGACGGTTCCGTCACACTGACGCCATCTGGAGAAAGAATTGCTGCGGAAATTTATGAGCGCCATCGCTTTTTCACGCAACGGTTAATTGCCGCAGGTGTGAACCCTGAAACGGCGGCAAAAGAGGCCTGCCATATGGAACACGGGGTCAGCGAGGAATCCTTTCAAAAACTGAAGGAAGCAGCAGAAAGCTGAGTAAGGGGATTACGCTCATATCCCTGCGCCGGCACTGATAGAAAGGAATACAAAAGACGACGCGCTCTTTTTAGGAGCAACGTCGTC